>LWDU01038696.1_pt1 | contig 95694 bp, 96 predicted proteins | sample 727161 | NCBI WGS metagenome assembly LWDU01 (sample SAMN04566230, study PRJNA314399) | hydrothermal vent metagenome | isolation source: deep sea hydrothermal plume seawater | place: Mexico: Gulf of California, Guaymas Basin | collected 2004-07-11 | reverse complement strand
GGTTGATTAGCGACTTGGGCATCTATGATCAGAAGGCATCCCGACTCCTCAGACAAAAGGCTCAACACTCAATGGAACAGATCACCCAAAAGAAGCTTTACTTAGTTTCCGGCCGAGTTAGCGAACCGCTAGCTCACGAAGTAGCCGACCTGATGGGTGAAGAGCTTGGCGAACCCAACCTGGCCGAGTTTTCCAACGGAGAAATCCATTGCAAGTTTTCTGAATCCATCCGAGGCAGCGACGTCTTTATATTGCAAACCCATTGCCAGACCGAAGAAATTTCCATAAATGATGCGTTGATGGAACAACTCATCATGGTCGACGCCGCCAAGCGCGCCTCGGCCAAACGCATCACCGTGGTTTGCCCCCACTATGGCTATGCCCGCCAAGACCGTAAATCATCGGGCCGTGAACCAATCACCGCCAAACTCGTCGCCAACCTTTTCAAAGGCGCCGGGGCGAGCCGCCTTATTGGCGTCGACCTCCACTCCGGTCAAATCCAAGGGTTTTTTGATGGCCCGGTAGACCACCTCACCGCCATGCCAGTACTAGTAGAACGGCTCAAAAGTCTAGAAGGCGACCTGGCTATTGTTTCGCCCGATGCCGGTCGAGTAAAAGTAGCCGAACGGTATTCCATACAGTTGGGGGCCGATTTGGCCATCGTGCACAAACGCCGCAGCCACACCGCATTCAACACCGTGGAAGCCAAAGAAGTAGTCGGCGACGTGAACGGCAAAGTGTGTGTCATCGTTGATGACATGATCGATACCGCAGGCACCATTTGCGCCGCCGCCGAACAATTAAAAGAAAAAGGCGCAAAAACTGTGTGGACAGCCACCACCCACGGGTTGTTCTCTGGCCCGGCTATGGAACGCCTCAACGCTTCGCCCATCGAAAAAGTGTTGGTTACCAATACTTTGCCTCTACCAGAGGGCTACAACGCCGACCTCATTGAGGTGCTCTCCATCGCTCCTTTGCTAGCTCGAACCCTGCAAGCGGTCTTCCAAGACACCTCAGTAAGCGAAATATTTGGCGGCGACCACCTTTCCTAAGCCCCAAGAGGGCCGAAACCGGTAAAGCGACCGCTAGTATTCACAGTCGGTTCACCACTTAAAAAGAACCTTCAGAACTGTTCATGGCAACCTGGCCGTGAACGTAATGCGTAGAAAGATTCCTCATGGACGAGATCGTGCTCACCGCGGCCACTGGCCGTACAACTGGTTCCCGCTCTACCCGTCGTTTGCGCGGCGAAGGCTTGGTTCCTGCCGTCCTTTACGGCCTTGACCAAGACCCGGTCTCCGTTTCTGTTATTTGGCCTGAACTCCGTCAAGTGTTGACCACCGAAGCAGGGGTAAACGTGGTGCTTCAACTTGAAGTGGAAGGCGAACGCCACATGAGCATCATCAAAGACATTCAACGTCACCCAGTACGTCGCGACGTTGTCCACGTTGACTTCTTGCGCATCGACCCCAACAAGAAGGTCACGGTAGATGTAAGCATCATCATGACTGGAGAAGCGTTAGAAGTTACGCAAGGCAACGGCATGGTTGATCAAAACCTGTTCTCGCTTACCGTTGATGCCGCGCCAACCTCTATTCCCAACGAATTAGTGGTAGATATTTCTGCCCTGACCATCGGCGACTCGATTCGGGTAGCCGACATTGCGCTCCCTGCTGGGGTAACCACCGATGTTGATCCTGAAGAAACCGTGGCCGTGGGTATGATCACTCGCTCTACGTTGGAAGCCATGGCTGCTGAAGAAGCAGCTGAAGCGGCCGACGCAGCTGAAGGCGAAGAAGGGGCTGTGGCCAGTGGAGATGACGCAGACGCTGAAGGTTCGGCAGACGCCTCCGACGAGTAATCGTCGGGTGGCCCACCGAGTTACTGATTGAGCGCCATCATGTTTGGGCGGTCCACGAAAAAAAAGTCAGGTGAGTCAGCGGCCTTGCTGGTAATCGGCTTAGGGAATCCTGGCGAAAAATATGCCGGCACCCGCCATAACGTGGGCGCTGAAGTTGTCGCTGAACTGGCCCGCCGTCAAAGTGCGGCCTTGAAGCCCAGCAAGGAACAAGCACTGGTAGCAGAGATTCGGATAAACCAGCAACGGGTAGCGCTGGCTTTTCCTCAGACTTTCATGAATGAATCTGGCCAAGCGGTCCAAAAGTTGGTGCGCCGCCACGGCATTGAAGAACCGCAGAAAATCGTCGTAATCCACGATGAACTTGACCTCCCGGTGGGCAGTCTCAAAGTAAAATCCGGTGGTGGTTTAGCGGGCCACAATGGGTTGAAGTCAATCACGGCACATTTGCACACCCAAGATTATTTAAGGGTGCGCATTGGCATCGGACGCCCTCCGGGCCGGCAATCGGCGGCCGACCATGTTTTGCGCCGTCCTGGCAAAGCCGAGGGTCAAGAACTGGCCACAGTAATTTTAGAAGCCGCAGATGCGGTGGAACTCATTTTGGACCAAGGCGTTGAAGCCGCTATGGGCCAAATAAATACTCGTTCGTGATCCTTCGTTCGCTTCCTGAACTGCTGGTTGAAGAGCCGGCCTTAATTGAGGTCTTGGGGCGCCGCCACGCATCGTTAGCGGTACCGGAACCGGCACGAGCCATTGTGTTGGCCGCTTTGGCCCAGCAATCTGAACGTCGACCTCTGGTGGTGGCGGTACCCACCGGTACCGAAGCCGACCGGCTAGCTAACGACCTGTCGGCCTTTTTAGGGGTTGATGAGGTGGTGTCGTTTCCGGCTTGGGAAACTTTGCCCTTTGAACGAGTAAGCCCCGGCGTAGAAACTATGGGCCGCCGGTTGCAAGTGCTGCATCGGCTAATGGATCCAGCGACCAGGCCGCAGGTGGTAGTCGCTTCGGGCCGTGCTTTGGTACAGCGTTTGGGCCCTGGAGCGGGCCGTATTGCCCCACTACGTTTGGGCCCTGGCGATGTGGTTGATCAAAGCGCTTTGGTAGCCGATTTGGTGGCCATGGGGTACCGGCGTGAGTACCAAGTTGAGCATCGAGGCGAGATAGCGGTCCGGGGGTCTATTGTCGATATTTGGCCTTCTACCGCAGATGTTCCGGTGCGTATTGATTTGTGGGGAGACGAGATTGATCGCCTGACCGAGTTTGGGGTGGCTGACCAACGGGCCACGATTAGCCGGGCCGAAGTTGAGGTGCTTCCTTGTCGGGAACTTATTCCAGGCGAGCAGGTGCGGGCCCGGGCCGAAGAGTTGGTGGCAGAACAACCTTGGGGGCGTGAGCAGTGGGATCGCCTCGCCGAAGGCGAACTGTTTGATGGCATGGAGTCATGGTTGCCGTGGCTCTCCGGCGAAGAAAGGGTGCTCTTCGATTTCGTTGATGACGACGCTCTGGTAGTAGTGGTAGAGCCTCGCCGGTTACGTGACCGCATTGTGGACCTGCAAGCCGAAGAAGCAGATTTAGCCAGCACCTTGGCCGCTACGTGGGGGGCGGGCGACACCGAGTTTCCTCGTTTGCATACTGATTGGGAACGTTTGTTGGTGCACACCGAGGCCCCGCTGTGGACCATGGATGCGGTGCCCGATAGCCCGCAGGTGGCCACGGTGGTGGCTTCAGGGTGGAGTCGCACCGCTATACAAGACGACACTATCCCTCGCCGTTTAGCGCATTTGTTGGCCGAGGGGTACCGGGTGCTGGTGGTGGCCGACGGGGCAGGCACCGCCGACCGTTTAGCCGAACGCTTAACCGCAGACGGTTTGGCGTTAACTCCTGTGCAAGAGGGTGAAGCGCTGGTCAGCGGCGGCCACATCGTGGTGGGTGAATTGGAACGGGGCTTTGTTTTAGAGGCCTCTCGTTTGGCGGTTATTACCGAAGCGGAAGCCACCGGTCGCCGCCGTACACACCGGCGGACTCGTCCTCGTCGCAAAGCAGCGGTCCGCGTTTTTGAAGATCTTTCCCCCGGCGATCATGTGGTGCACGAACACCATGGGGTAGCTCAATTCACTGGTTTGGTGACCCGCACATTGGGCGGGATAGAACGCGATTATTTGCTTTTGGAGTATCGAGGCGACGACCGTCTTTATCTACCGACCGATCAGATCGATGCTATTCGGCCTTACTCAGGCGGTGACACCCCTCGGTTGAGCCGCATGGGGGGTAGCGATTGGGAAAAAGCTCGCGCCAAGGTGCGTTCTGCTGTTTCGGAAATCGCCCAAGAACTGGTTTTGCTTTACCAAAAAAGGGTGACCGCTAAAGGACGGGCCTTTGGGCCGGACACCCCGTGGCAACGTGAGCTTGAACAATCGTTTCCTTTTCAAGAAACACCGGACCAACTTACCGCTATTGAAAGCGTGAAAGAAGACATGGAGCGCCCGATCCCTATGGATCGTTTGGTGTGCGGCGATGTAGGTTTCGGCAAGACAGAGATAGCGGTTCGGGCGGTCTTTAAAGCGGTACAAGATGGCTGCCAGGCGGCGATTCTGGTGCCCACCACGTTGTTGGCGCAACAGCACGGCCAAACTTTTGCTGACCGGTTTGCTCCGTACCCGGTGCGGGTGGAGGTCTTGAGTCGTTTTCTTTCTGCCGCAGAGGCCCGCAAGGTGGTGGCCGGTCTGGCTGATGGTACGGTTGATGTGGTTATCGGTACTCACCGCTTGCTGTCTAAGGGTGTTGCTTTTGATCGTTTGGGTTTGTTGGTGATTGATGAAGAGCAACGTTTTGGGGTGAGTCATAAAGAAGCCATCAAACAGTGGCGAACCGATGTAGATGTGTTGACCCTGACCGCTACTCCGATTCCCCGCACGTTAGAAATGTCGCTAACCGGTATTCGAGATTTGAGTTTGTTGAACACGCCGCCCGCTGACCGGCAGCCCATTTTGACTTTTGTGGGCGAATACGACGAACGGGCGGCCACGGAAGCTATTCGCCGAGAGTTGCTGCGGGAGGGCCAAGTATTTTTTGTGCATAACCGGGTGGCTGACATTGACCAGATAGCAGGCGGTTTGCAAGAGTTGGTGCCGGAGGCTCGTATTGCGGTGGCTCACGGGCAAATGGATGAGCTGGCGTTAGAGAACGTGGTTTTGGACTTTTGGGAAGGGGCCTACGACGTGCTGGTGTGTACCACCATTATTGAGTCGGGGATTGACATGCCGACGGTCAACACTTTGGTGGTGGATCGTGCCGACCTTTTAGGGTTGGGGCAACTGCACCAGTTACGGGGTCGAGTAGGCCGTGCTGGTCAGCGGGCCTACGCCTATTTGTTTACGCCGCCAGATCGGGTGCTTTCTGAAGAGGCTTACGAGCGTTTGCGCACTATTGGTGAAACCACCGAGTTGGGTTCGGGCTTTCGTATTGCCATGCGCGACCTAGAAATTCGAGGAGCCGGCAACTTGTTGGGTACCGGGCAGAGTGGACATATTGCTGCTGTTGGGTACGACCTTTATTGCCAGATGGTTACCGAAGCGGTTGCGGAACTGGCCGGGGAGGTTCCTGAAGAGGTGGTGGAGATTCGAGTGGAGATTCCCGTTGATGCACATTTGCCTAAAGATTATGTGTCCCGCAGCGACCTTCGTTTGGAGGCTTACCGTCGTTTGGTGGCCGCTGGTGCACACCCTGAGGTAGCTAAGGTCGACGAAGTGCAAGCCGAATGGGAGGACCGCTACGGCCCGGTACCGCCCCCGGCGGAAGCGTTGTTAGCGGTTGGTCGGTTGCGGTCTCAATGTGTGGCTCGTGGTATTACCGAACTCACGGTGGTCAAGGTGCCGGGAGGGGCCGGGTTGGGTGGCCCGGCGTTTATGGCGCGCTGTTCGCCGATTGTTTTGCCTTTGAGCAAACAGGCTCGTCTTACGCGGTTGCATAAAGAAGCAGTTTATAAAGCCGGTCCGCAGGTTCTGCACCTTCCGTTGGCTCGGGTGGCGCCTGGTGCGGCTCCGGCGACTTTGGCGCTTTCGGTATCGGCGTTGCTTGACGATTTGGTGCCGGTGCTTGAATCGGGCACGGAAGCCGTAGCCTCTGAATAATGAGCAACTTTCGTCGTATTTTTATTCTTTTTCTGCTTCCTTTGATGGGTCTGGCCGCTTGCGGGTCGTCGTCGCCGGTGGATCCTCCGGCGGTGGAAGTAGGCCGTTCGTCGTTGAGCCGAGCAGAGTTAACTGCTTGGGTTGTTGAACGCACGGAGAGCGAAGCATCGGATGTTTCGTTGCCGGCCAATGCGGTGGTTGACGTGGTGCAGCAGTACATAGGTTTTGAATCGTTGATCGATTTGTTGACTGATTTTGGTGTGGTGCCCACCGAGGGCGAACTGGCCGATGCCACCATGGAGTTGCTGGCGGCGGGCATTCCGGATGCCTCTTTATCTATGGAACGCCTGACGGTGTGGCAGGCCACGTTGAATATTGCTAACGCGGCCGGCCCGGGTATTGAAGCGGCCTACGACGCTCACGCTGAGTTGTTGGCTCACGAACTTTGCACAAGCCATATTTTGCTTAATGGGCAAGATGAAGCTAATGAGATCATGGGCTTGTTGTCCGATGGGGCTGATTTTGCTGCGCTGGCGCAAGAACGTTCGCAGGACCCGGGTTCGGGTGCTCAGGGTGGTTCTTTAGGCTGTGTACCTACCGGTGCTTTTGTGGCTGAGTTTGAGCGAGCAGTTTTAGGGGCATTGGCGCAAGGAGGCGTGGTGCCTGGTGAAACCTTGGTGGGCCCGGTGCCCAGCCAGTTTGGCTTTCACGTTATTCGTATCGATGAGATCAAAGCCGGGGCGGTTCCGGTTTTTGCTGAGGCTGGGCCACAGGCGTTGCCTCAGTTGGTGAGCATGGCCACCATGACACGTGAAATTAGTGTTGATCCGCGTTACGGGATCTGGGACCCAATTTTGGGTCAGGTTTCTCCTCCTGATGGTCCGATAGAAAACTAGTTTTTTGTCGGAAAAAAGAACAGCGTCGGTTGCGCAACTGGTTGGCTTGCTCGACACTTTGCGTAAAGAATGCCCGTGGGATGCTCGACAAACCCATGCTTCGTTACGTCCCCACTTGTTGGAAGAAACCTACGAAGTGCTTGAAGCGCTTGATAATTTAGATGAAGAAACCGGGGAGGGGGTCGCTGATCTGCAAGAAGAGCTCGGCGATTTGTTGTTCCAAGTGGTTTTTCATGCTCGGGTGGCTCAAGATGCAGGCCGGTTTGATCTGGCCGATGTAGCGAACGGTATTTACGACAAGTTGCGCTTACGGCACCCTCACGTGTTTGCCCCGGAGGGGGAGGACGTGGTGCAGGTCGATGGCCCCGATGAGGTGATCGCTAACTGGGATCGCATTAAGAAACAGGAAAAAGGCCGGGATTCAGTTTTAGATGGCATTCCTCGAGAACTGCCGGCTTTGGCGGGGGCCGCCAAGGTGGTGCGACGGTCAGCTGCTTTGGGGTTTTGCCCCGAAGAGCCGGCGGTGGGGTTAAGCGAAGGCTTGGCCACTGCAGATGATCTTGGAAAGTTGTTGCTTGCTTTGGTGGGGTGGGGGCAAGAACAAGGATGGGACGCTGAAGATGTTTTGCGGGGCACGGTTGCTGAATATGCCCAAAACGTACGGGACGCTGAAACAGCGGCGGCCGCTGATTCGCTTGACCTTGCTGACGCAGATGATGTTGTTCGACAGAAATATTGGAAAAAATAAGTGAAATTCGCGCACAGAGCGCGAATTATTCGCGCTAAAAGCGCGAAGTGTCCCCCTCAGCGTGCAAACAGAGGGGTAGCGTGACCTTGTACATCAAGGAGAACTCGTGAGCCACATTAAAGCCGTCCACGGACGCCAAGTCTTGGATTCCCGCGGCAACCCCACCGTAGAAGTCGAGGTCACCCTTGATTCCGGCGCTTTTGGTCGAGCCATAGTGCCCAGCGGTGCCTCAACCGGCCAGTTCGAAGCAGTTGAACTCCGCGACGGTGGCCCGCTCTGGGCCGGAAAAGGGGTGACCGGTGCGGTCAGCAACGTCAACAACGAGTTATCTGAAGTAGTTTGCGGCCTCAACAGCGCTGATCAAAAAACAGTAGACCAAGCCATGATCGACGCCGACGGCACCGACAACAAAGGCCGCTTGGGGGCCAACGCTTTGCTGGGTGTTTCGCTAGCGGTGGCCAAAGCCTCGGCCCAACACCAAAATCAACCCCTTTATCGTTCTGTCGGCGGCGAGCAAGCCTGTGTCTTGCCGGTGCCCATGCTCAACGTGCTCAACGGCGGTGAACACGCCGACAACAATATTGACCTCCAAGAGTTCATGTTCATGCCGGTCGGCGCCACCAGTTTTTCTGAAGGCCTGCGCTGGGGCGTGGAGTGTTACCACCTTTTGAAAAAAGTTTTGAGCGAGCGAGGCCTCGCTACGGCCATCGGCGACGAAGGCGGGTTCGCCCCGAACCTGGCTTCCAACGAAGAAGCCGTACAACTGCTGCTCGAAGCAATCCAGTTGGCGGGCCTCAAACCCGGCACCGACATGGCTTTAGCTCTTGACGTGGCCTCCACCGAATTCTACGAAAACGGTTCCTACGTGCTGGCCGGAGAAAACCGTACGCTCAACCCCCACGAAATGGCCGACTACCTGGCCGATTTAGCCGACCGTTACCCCATCGTGTCAATAGAAGACGGCATGGCCGAAGACGACTGGGAAGGCTGGGCCACCCACACCCAGACCCTCGGCAACCGCATACAACTCGTAGGCGACGATCTCTTTGTAACCAACGAGCGTCGCCTCCAACAAGGCATAGATAAAAAAATAGCCAACTCAATTCTGGTAAAAGTCAACCAAATTGGCACCCTCACCGAAACCCTGGCCGCCGTGGCCCTCGCCCAAGCCAACGACTTTACCGCCGTCATGTCACACCGTTCAGGCGAAACCGAAGACACCACCATTGCCGACCTGGCCGTAGCCACCAACTGTGGGCAAATCAAAACCGGCGCCCCGGCCCGCAGCGACCGAGTGGCCAAATACAACCAACTGCTGCGCATCGAAGCTGAGTTAGGCGGCCGAGCCCAATACCAAGGTCGAACAGCTCTGGCGGGGCGGCAAAACTAGTGCGCTCCCGTCTGGCCACCCTCGCTTTTTTGTTGGCTCTCGCGGCCTTCGCCGTGTTTACGCTGGGCGGGGTCCCCTTTAACGACTGGCTTGACCAACGAGCCAGCCACACCGCTTTGGCCGCCCAAGTGGAAGAAATCGAACGCCTCAACCACGAGTACGAACTTCGCATCGATGCCCTAAACACCGACGAAGAAATAGAGCGTCGCGCACGCGCCGATTACAATCTGGTGCGCTTCGACGAAGAAGCCTACGCCGTGCTGCCGCCTCCGCCCGCAGCCCACCGAATACAAGGCGTGTGGCCCTTCGGGACTTAAAAAGCACAAGATTGGCTTTACCCGGACACCAAGAATCGGGGTTTAAAGACTAAGGTCGCTTTTTGGCAGTGACTTTTATGTCACGCAACTGGTGAGGAGAAACCAATGAGTATTTTAGGCAACCGTGTTTTACGTCGCGAGGACGAAAGTTTCTTAACCACTGGCGCTACCTACACCGCCGACTTAGTCCACCCACTGCTAGAAAACGCCGCCACGGTTACCTACGTACGTTCAACCATGGCCCACGCCACCATCAACGTGGACACCTCCGAAGCCCTCACCATGCCAGGAGTGCTGGCCGTCATGGTGGCCGCCGACCTCGACGGGCCTTCCATTCTGCCCGGAGCAGTACCCATGTTTCCCGAACCCATGTTGAACCGCCCCATCTTGGCCACCGACACGGTGCGTTTCGTGGGGGAATGCGTAGCGGTCATTGTCAGTGAAACTGCCACCCAAGGTGTGGACGCCGCCGAAGCAGTTTTCGTTGATTACGAGCCTTTGCCGGTAGTGGTGGACATGGAAGAAGCTCTCACCGATGAAGTGGTGGTCTACGCAGAAGTCGGCACCAATCTGGCCATAGATTTTTCGGCCATCGGCATGGCAACTGGCATCACCGACGAAACTTTTTTTGCCAACTGCGACGTGGTTACCAGCGGCCGGGTAGCGCATCAACGTACCGCAGCCGCCCCTCTTGAAGTGCGGTCCACGGCCGCCGCCTGGGACGGCGACAAGTTAGTGTTTTGGACCTCTAATCAAGGCCCGCAAGGGGTAAAAGGCGTCCTCGGAACCCTGTACGCAGAAACAGCCACCGGAGGGGTGCAAGTTATTGTTCCCGACGTGGGTGGGGGTTTCGGCGCCAAAATAGCCGCTTACCCCGAAGACGTATTGCTGCCATGGCTGGCCCAAAAAATTGGCCGCCCCATGCGCTGGTTTGAAACCCGCACCGAAAACATGCAAGCCATGGGACCAGGACGAGCCCACGTGCACCGTTTCACCTTGGGCGGAAGCGCCGACGGAAACCTCACCCACTACCGACTCGAAGTGCTGGTGGACTCCGGCGCTTATGCCCGCTTAGGGGCGTTCCTGCCCATGTTTACTTTGCCCATGACCACCGGCGTATACGAAATAGCCAGCGTAGAAACCAGCGCGCTAAGCGTCATCACCAACACCACCCCCACCGAGGCGTATCGAGGCGCCGGCCGCCCCGAAGCAACCTTGACCATTGAACGAGCGGTCGAACTTTGGTCCTTCCAAGCAGGCCTCGACCCGGTAGAGGTACGCCGCCAAAACTTTTTAGCCGCCGACTCTTTTCCGGTTACTACCGGGGTAGGAACGGTCTACGACAGCGGGGAATACGAACGCAGTTTGGACCTCGCTTTAGAAGCCGCCGACTACCCAGCCTTGCGAGAACAACAAGCTCAACGCCGCACCACCGGAGAAGCAAAACAACTCGGCATCGGGATAGCGACCTACGTGGAGGTCACCGCAGGCCCCGCCCCCGGAGGTAGCGAATACGGAAAAGTAGAAATCACCCCAGAAGGCAAAGCAAGAATTTATTCGGGAGCGCTCTCTCATGGGCAAAGCCATATGACCACGTTCTCTATGATCGCCGCCGACCAACTCGGTATCGATATGAACGACATTGAGTTCGTACAAGGAGACACCGATGTGGTCACCCAAGGAGTAGGCACCTTTGGTTCACGCTCTACCCAACTGGGTGGGTCGTCTATCCACAAAGCCTCGGGGGCCATTGTTGAACGTGCCCGTTCGGTAGCCGCTGATCTTTTGGAAGCCAACGTCGACGACGTGGTGCTCGACAAAGCCGCTGGGCTTTTTCATGTCGCTGGGTCACCAGCGGTCAGCCGCACCTGGGCCGACATCGCCGCCGCTACCGATGACCTCAGCGAAGAATCAAAAGAAGATTTACTTTGCAGTTACCCCTTTGGCACCCACGTAGCGGTGGTCGAAGTAGACACCGAAACGGGAGGCGTGACCTTGTTACGAATGATCACCTGCGACGATGCGGGCCGCATAATCAACCCGCTCATCGTGGAAGGGCAACGCCATGGCGGCATCGCCCAAGGGGTGGCCCAAGCCCTTTACGAAGAAGTGGTCTACGACGCCGACGGCAACCTTCAGACCGCCAACTTTGCCGATTACGGGTTTATCTCAGCAGCAGAGTTGCCTTCTTTTGAGTTGGTGCCGCTCGAAACCCCTACTCCCAACAACCCGTTAGGAGTAAAAGGCATCGGCGAATCAGGGGCTATTGGCTCCACCCCGGCCGTGCAGAGCGCCGTAATTGATGCGCTGCGCCCCTTAGGAGTAACCCATATCGATGTGCCGCTCAGCCCAGAAAAAGTCTGGTCTGCTCTGGCGGCGGCCCAAGAAAGTTAAAAGAACCACATGACAACCGTAATAGAGGCCCAAGGGCTTGAACGATCCTTCGGCGATCTTAAAGCAGTGGCCGGTATTGACCTGGCGGTAGAAGAAGGCGAAGTCTTTGGTTTTCTCGGCCCCAACGGCGCCGGTAAATCAACGGCCGTGCGCATGTTCACTACCTTGCTGCGCCCCACCGGCGGGATGGCTCGAGTAGCAGGATTTGACGTAGTAAGTAAGGCCGCTGAGGTACGAAAAAACATTGGGGTGGCTTTGCAAGACGCCGCCATAGACCCGTTGATGACCGGCAACGAACTGGTGCGTTTACAAGCGGTACTGCACGGCATCGCCCGCCCAGAAGCAAAAAAACGAGGTGGCGAGCTCTTGGAAAGAGTCGGCCTTACCGCCGCCGCTGACCGTCGGGTCGGTACTTATTCCGGTGGTATGCGCCGACGTTTAGACCTGGCCCTCTCGCTCGTCCATGAACCACACGTGCTTTTTCTGGATGAACCGACCACCGGTTTAGACCCCACCAGCCGTCTGGCCTTATGGGAAGAGGTACGGCGCCTCAACCAAGAACAAGGCACCACCGTGTTTTTGACCACCCAATATCTTGAAGAAGCCGATGAACTGGCGGGCCGAATCGCCATCATTGATGAGGGCCGATTGGTTCGTGAAGGCACCCCGGCTGAACTTAAAGCTTCAGTGGGGGCGCCCACCTTGCGCATCGACATTGACCCCGAACACGTTGATCAAGCCCAATCGGTGCTGAGCCGCTTTGGCATTGACCGGCCAGCCAGAAACGGGCGAGTAGCGGTAGGCCTCGATGGCGGGGTAGCCAAGGTGGCCGAAGTAGTGCAATCTTTGGAATCGGCTGGGGTTCAAGTGCTTCACCTCGAATTGGATGCCCCGAGTTTGGATGATGTGTTCGCCGAAGCCACCGGGCGCCGCTTAGAGGGAGCCACCCAGCATCATGAGTAGCGGCTTGGGCGGCCTGCGCCTAGCGGGTACGCAAACTTTACAACTGGCGCGACGGTCGTTAAACAACGAACGCCGCCAGTTGATATCCATCATGCCCGGGTTGGTTTTCCCCCTGATGATGGCCGCCGTTTATTCTCAACAGTTTGGCCGCGCTCTGGCCTTGCCTGGTTTTCCCGAAGTGGACTCGTTTCTTTCATTCATTTTGCCGGGCAGCATTATCCAAGCGGTTTCTTTTGGCGGCACCACGGCCGGCACCGAACTGGCCTTAGATATTGAAAATGGGTTCTTTGACCGACTGTTGGCGTCGCCGGTGGCTCGGGTGCCTATTTTGTTGGGGCGTCTCGGTGGAACCGCTGTAGTGGCCGCCGGAAAAGCTTCGTTCATTGTTGCTGTTTTCATGATTTTTGGCGTGGCCATTAAAGGCGGCGTTGCGGGAACACTCATCATCATTGCTACCGCCGCATTGCTGGTTTTAGCGATCGGAGGAATGGCGCAAATAATGGCCATCCGTACCCAGTCGCAAGAGGCGGTAAGTGCAACCTTCCCCTTGATTTTTGTCACCATATTTATGTCGTCGGCTTTTTTCCCGACCTCCTTGATGAGTGGCTGGTACCGACAGGTAGCCGAAAATAACCCCATTACTTGGACCATTGACCCCGTACGTCGATTGGTTATTGAAGGGTGGTCGGCTTCGGACGCCTTGCAAGCACTGGGAGTGCCAGCGGCCTTGGCGGTGGTCACCATCTTGGGTGCGGTACGAACCCTAAATACCAAACTGAAGGCCAGCTAGTCATGACTCTGAAGGAATTGTCAGCCTCTACTCGTGTGGCTTGGGCGGTGTGTATACGGGGCATGCAGCGCATTCGTGCCCGTCCGGTATTGATTATTCCTACGGTAGTCATGCCGGTGGTTTTAGTCGTTAGTTTTTCTGGGTCGTTTAGTTCGCTTACCCGTATCGATGGCTACGGAACAACCAACATCTACAACTGGATGGCCCCCTATGCGGCGCTTCAGGGCGCAGTTTTTTCGGGAATCGGTGGAGTGGGCTCGGTGGCCGACGATATAGAAAATGGGTTCTTTGATCGTCTTTTATTGACCCCGGGAAGCCACTCGGCTTTGCTGGTCGGCACGGTGGGTTACAGCGCTTTGCGGGCCTTTCTACCCACCACGGCGGTGTTGTTGGTTTCGCTACTTATCGGCGGGCTGACTATCCCCGGCGGTTTGTTGGGTCTGGCGGCCCTTTACTTGGCTACTGCTTCGATGGCTATCGTTTTTTGTTTGACCGGTTTGATTATTGTTTACAAACTTAAAACCCACCGCTCGCTGATGCTGGTTCAGGTACTGGCTTTTGGCGCTCTGTTTATTTCGGTGGGTCAAGTGCCGCTTTCTTTCATGCAAGGTTGGCTCCACACAGCGGCCCGCCTAAACCCCGTATCCAATGTTTTAGAACTGGCCCGCCAAGGGTTTTTAGACCAAGTGGCCTGGAATACCACCTGGCCGGGTCTGATTGCTTTGGCCGCCATGATCGTCGTGACGGGCTTTTTTGCTCGCCGTGGTTTGTATCGGTTGACCCCATGAGAGACTCGATGTCCGTCGGGTGCGTCGGTCAGAGTTTTCAACGACTAAAGTCCCTAAGCAGAGTTGGCGTAAGGTCAACACAAAATAATCAGGAGGCACACCCTTGCAGGTGTCAATAACCATCAACGGAAGTCTGGTTTCTCACGACGTGGAACCCCGCACGCTTCTGGTGCATTTCATACGTGAACAAGCTGAACTAACCGGCACCAATGTGGGCTGTGATTCATCTTCGTGTGGGGCTTGCACCATTCACGTCAACGGTGAAGCGGTGAAATCGTGCACCATGTTGGCGGTACAAGCCGACGGGCAAGAAGTCACCACCATTGAAGGCTTGGCCGACGGCGACACCTTGCACCCCATGCAGCAAGCCTTTCATGAGTGCCACGCCCTGCAATGTGGTTACTGCACCCCGGGCATGGTCATGGCCGCCGTGTCGTTGCTGGACGAAAAACCCGACGCTAACGAAGCCGAAGTGCGAGAAGGTCTTGAAGGCAACTTGTGTCGTTGCACCGGGTACCACAACATTGTTAAAGCAGTGCTGCAAGCAGGAGGCACGCAATGATCCCCGCCGCTTTTGATTACGTTTTAGCCGAATCAGCAGAAAATGCTTTGGCTCTACTGGCCGAACACGGCGACGAAGCCAAGTTGTTGGCCGGCGGGCATTCGTTGCTTCCGCTCATGAAATACCGTTTGGCAGCCCCCGGGGTGCTTATTGATATTGGGCGCCTTGACGATCTTTCTTATGTACGTGACGAAGGCGACGAATTAGCCATTGGTGCGTTAACCAAACACCGAGAGGTAGAAACCAACTCGTTGATTACTTCACAGATTGGTTTGCTGGCCGCCGCTACGGCCCAAGTTGGCGACCCCCAGGTACGTCACCGAGGCACGCTGGGTGGTGCTTTAGCTCACGGCGACCCGGCATCTGACTTGCCCGCTGCTTTGATTGCTTTGCGAGGCAGCGTGGTTATTGATGGCCCCTCGGGCCGTCGACAAGTGGCCGCCGACGATTTTTTCATCGGGTTTTTAGAAACTGCTTTGGCCGAAGACGAAATGCTGGTTGAAATACGCGTACCAAAAATGCCAGATGCGCAGTGGTCGTTCCAAAAGTTCAACCGCCGAGCCCAAGACTGGGCCATTGTGGGCGCCGCAGTGGTGGTCAACAACGGGCAATGCGGGGTCGGTTTAGTAAACATGGATGCCCGACCAATTCGGGCCAGTGCGGTTGAAACAGCAGTCAACGCTGGCGCTACGGCCACAGAGGCTGCGGAGCAAGCCGCGGAAGGTTGCGAACCGTCGGCCGATTTGAACGCCGGGGTGGAGTACCGCAAACATTTGGCACGAGTGTTGACCCGCCGGGGTCTTGAGGAGTCGGGCCGCTAACCATCGCAGTTGGGTGCTGCGTCTCGTAGCCTGCTGCTATGAACATTCACGACGCTACCTCTGCCGACCAGGTGCAGACAATTTTGGGCAACCAAGACTATTTGGCTGATCAGGGGCTAGCCACCGCAATATTTTTGGCCTTACGGCTTAAACGCCCGCTGCTTTTAGAGGGCGAAGCCGGGGTAGGAAAAACCGAAGTGGCCAAAGCGTTGGCGGCGGCCAGCGGTGGGAAACTTATTCGCTTGCAATGTTACGAAGGCCTCGATGCGGCCCAAGCGGTTTACGAATGGGACTACGCCAAACAGTTGCTTCACCTGCGGGCCGCCGAAGCCACCGGAGCAGCACAAGGTCTTGAAACCAAAACCCTCGAAGACGAGATGTACCAGGAGCGTTTTTTAATTCGCCGGCCACTTATGCAAGCCTTGGCTTCTGAGAGTGGGACCCCACCGGTTCTGCTCATTGATGAGGTAGATCGAGCAGACGACGAGTTTGAAGCTTTCTTGTTGGAGATCCTCTCGGATTATTCGGTCACCGTGCCTGAGCTTGGCACTTTTACGGCTGAGCAACCCCCGGTGGTCATCATCACCTCAAACCGCACCCGTGACGTACACGATGCGTTGAAACGACGCTGCTTTTACCACTGGGTCGAGCACCCGGGGGTAGAGCGAGAAATAGAGATTTTGCGGCTTCGTGCCCCCGAAGTTTCTTTATCGTTGGCTCGTGATGTAGCGCTGGTAGCGGCCGAACTGCGCCAAATGGGGCTCTATAAGCCACCGGGCGTAGCAGAAACCATTGATTGGGCAGAAGCATTAGTAACCGTGGGGGTAGATGACCTCGATGAAGAAGCTTTTGCCAGCACCATTAGTGCCTTGTTGAAATATCGCGAAGATCAGCAACGGGCCAGCGCTCGAGGTTTTGGTGACATTTTGGCTTTGGTGCGCCAGGGCTGACGCCCATGATGGATACCGCACCGCTTACTTTGGACCGCCATTTGGTGGGTTTTGTTGAAGCGCTGCGTCGAGCCGGATTGGCTGTTCCGGTGGGCTCAACGTTAGATTTTGGCCGTGCCGTAGCCGAAGTCGGAGCCCAAGAACAAGCACCGGTTTACTGGGCCGGCCGGGTCACCTTGCTGTCTTCTCCAGAAGAAATACCGGTTTATGACGAGGTTTTTGCTGCCCATTGGCAAGGTGGCGACCCACAGGTGCAAGAGGTGCCCGACCTGCCCCCGTTGACGTTGTTGCTTGACGATGCTGGGCAAGCCCCAGACCCCGAAGACTCACCAGAGGTCTCCGACGATGACTTGGTAAGCGTGCGTTATTCGCATGCCGAGGTTCTGGCCAGCAAAGATTTTGCGGTCTGCACCGATCAAGAACTGGCAGAACTCCACCAGTTGATGACTCAACTGCGTTTAACGGGGAGCCGTCGTCGAAGCCGCCGCTTGCGAGCAACGCAACGCTCGGGCCGCCCCGACTTGCGCCGTACCGTACGGGCCGCTTTGCGTACCGGGGGCGAACCGGCCCGCTTAATGTTTCGCCAACCCGGCGAGCGCCCACGCCGCTTAGTTCTGCTACTCGATGTGAGCGGGTCCATGGAGCCTTACGCTCGGGCGCTTATTCGCTTCGTGCATGCCGCCATGGTGGGGCGCAGCCAGGTCGAAGCTTTCGCTTTGGGAACCCGCTTGACCCGCTTGACCAGAGAACTCTCAACCCGTGACCCGGATGTCGCATTGTCTCGGGCCGCTGAGGTAGTAAACGACTGGTCAGGGGGCACTCGGCTGGGTGACGGTCTGCGCTGTTTTAACGATGAGTGGGGTATTCGTGGCATGGCTCGAGGAGCCACCGTGGTGATTCTTTCTGATGGTTGGGACCGCGGCGAACCCGAAATCATGGAAGAACAAATGGCTCGGTTGTCTCGGGTGGCTTATCAAGTGGTGTGGGTGAACCCGTTAAAAGCCACTCCCGGGTATGCGCCGTTGGCCCAAGGCATGGCGGCGGCTTTACCTCACGTGGATCGGTTTATCGCTGGCCATAATTTGGAGTCGCTGCGCTATTTGGCCGAGTTGGTGGGGGAATAACCCTCAACCAGTGTTGCGTAAGCCAGCAGCGATGCCGTTTATGGAAAGCATTAAGGCTCGGCGGGTTGCGTCGTGACGATCCGCATCAGGGTTTTGTCGCACTCGGCTAAGGAGTTCTACTTGCAAAATGTTGATGGGGTCAAGGTAAGCGTCGCGTACGGCTAGGGTGCGTTTCAACAGGGGTTTGTTGGCCAGCAAAGCGGTGCCTGTTATGGAAGCCACCACTTCAAGGGTTCGTTGGTGTTCGGCGGCGACCTGGTCAAAAAGGTGATGTAACGAAGGGTCCACCAAACTCTCTACGTAGTGCTTGGCCATGGTGAGGTCGGTTTTGGCCAGGGTCATCTCTACGTTAGAAATGAACGTCCGAAAGAAATGCCATTTGGTGTACATAGAAGAAAGTTCATCGCTGTGACCGGCTTCTTGAGCGGCCAAGAGACCGCTGCCTACCCCAAACCAACCGGGAATGATTTGCCGAGACTGGGTCCACCCAAATACCCAAGGAATAGCTCGTAAGCCATCTAAACCGCCGCCAGTGGTGGTGCGCCGAGCAGGCCGAGAACCAATATTGAGTGCGGTGAGTTCTTCAACCGGGGTAGAAGAAACAAAGTATTCAGGTAGCCCCGGTGTTTCGATGAACGACCGGTAAGCGGCGAAAGCTGCGGCGGAGGCTTGGTCCATTATTTGGTACCAAGAGGTAAAGGAAGCTTCGTCATGGCGAGGCGAGGTGTGAGTTAACGAGCCTTCAACGAGTGCGCTTACCGCCAAGTTGAGGTTGCGTTGAGCAATAGCGGGCAAACCGTATTTATCGGCAATGACCTCGCCTTGCTCGGTCAACTTCACTTCTCCGTTGAGGACCCCGCTGGGTTGACTCAAAATAGATTCGTGGGTGGGGCCGCCGCCGCGACCAATGGTGCCGCCGCGACCGTGGAAAACCCGAATATTGATGCCGGAGCTTTCTGTGACCTTACGTACTTGAAGAAGCGCTTTATGGATTTCCCATTGTGAGGTGGTGATGCCGCCGTCTTTATTGGAATCTGAGTACCCGACCATGATTTCTTGGGTCCCGCCGCGGAGTTCCAGCAGCCGGCGGTAGGCATCAACCGAAAACAACTCGGTGAGTACCGGGCCCAGGGAACGTAAGTCCTCGATGGTTTCAAAAAGTGGAACAAAATCTAGGCGAGCGATTTTTTGGTTGAGGTCAACCAAACCGACCTCTCTTGCCAGCATTACCGGAGCTAAAATATCGTCAACTCCACGGGTCATGGAAACGATAAACCCGTCCACGATGTGATCGCCATCGGTATCCATCAGGGAGCGTAACGTGCGGAATAAAGCCAGCACGTCATGTTCGTTGTGTGATTTGGGGGGCGCTAATGGCCGGTGGCTATCGAGTTCTTGAAGCAAATGCTTTTGACGTTCTTCTGGAGAAAAATCTTGATAATCAATACCGAGCGGCGCAAAGAGCGAGGCCAGCGCTTCGTGTAACCGGTCGGCATGTTCACGAATATCTAATGAAGCAAAGTGAAAACCGGTGACGGCCAAAATGCGGCGCACCCGAGTCAGGCGACCATCAGCCAAAAGGTCGCCGCCATGAGAGCGCAGCGAATGGTCCAGCATTTCAAGGTCGTCGGCAAATTGCTGGGCGCTTTGGTAACCGCCTGGTTTACGTTGTTTAGCGTCTTGTAGGCGCAAGATCATGGCGGCGCAACGTAATCGGTAGGGCTCGTTTTGGTTAGCGTTGGTAATGATTTCTGGGTGATCGGCAACATCGGTGGCCACCAAAGCAGCAAGTTGGGGGTTCACCGAATGGAGCCGACCGCTGACGCTTAGCACTTCAGCAAGTTCGGAGACCTCCACAACAAGCAGGTCCAAAGCCCGTTGGCGTTGAAGTTCAAGGACTTCGGTAGTGGTTTGGGCCGACACGTTGGGGTTGCCATCTCGATCGCCACCTACCCATGAACCAAAACGAATAGGCACCTGGGTGGCTTCGGTCTGTACCCCGAGGTCGCTCAGGGTGGCGGCCATGTCTTCAAACAGATCAGGCAAAGCATGGCGTACCGTTTGGCTCAGGTAATAGAGCACAAAGCGTGCTTCATCAAGCGGCCCGGGCCGTTCTTGACGAATTTCATCGGTTTGCCAAATGGCTTCAATGAGTTCGTCGATACGGCGATCGATGCGACGGTGGTCGGAGGTCGAGGCCAGTGGAGAACAGCGTTGCTCGATGAGTTCAGCAATGCGTGAAAGTTTGCTCAAGATTGAACGGCGGGTGGCTTCGGTGGGGTGAGCGGTAAAAACGGGACGCAACTCAGTGCGGGTTAAAAGTTCTGAAATTTCCTCCGGGCTCACCCCCGATTCGATGAGGTGCTGCACTGTTTCTTCGAAATGGCTATCTGACTTAGCGGCCCCCACATTGAGGTCTTCAATGCGGTGTACCTGTTCGGCCACGTTGGCCAAGTGAAAATATACGGTAAAAGCTCGCACTAAAGCGATGGCTTGTTGGGCATCGGTATCGGCCAAAAGAGCGGTCAAACTCTGAGTTACGCCTTCTGGCGCATCGTTTTGGCGGAGTTTTTGCGCTGACTGACGTACCAACTCAACGAGGTCGAGGAGTTCTTGGCCGTGCTGGCGCACCAAGGTTCCTCCCAGTTGGTGCCCTAAGCGGCGAATGTCGGCTCGTAGCGCAGCATCGGCGGTGCTGGTGGATTGCGGTTGGTCGGTGCTTTGCTGAACGTTCACTTGGTAAACGCTATCCGGTGAACGCCGGGACAGTAGATGAATTGCTCTAACCTAAACCCATGCGAGAAATTATTACCGACCTGCAGCGCTGGCAGGCCCAAGATAAAAAGATAGCGATAGTTCGAGTGGTGGACCTTGAAGGTTCTGGGCCACGTTTGCCGGGTGCCTCTATGGCGGTCAGCGAAGATAGTCAGGTGGCTGGGTCAGTTTCGGGTGGGTGCGTTGAGGGGGCGGTGGTAGTCGAAGCCTTAGAGGTTATAGCGACCGGTCAACCCCGCATGGTTACCTTCGGGTATAGCGATGATGAAGCTTTAGCGGTAGGGCTTACTTGCGGCGGCACCATTCACCTATTTTTAGAAATGTTGGATTGGTAGCCATGGCCGAAACCCCTCTTTTTGACCGGTTAGCAACCTTGCTCAGCAACGAAGAGCCGGTGGCTTTGGTGACGGTCATCGACGGCCCAAAAACTGGGGCCAAGCTTTTGGTTCGCCCGCTGCGAGTGACTGGTAGCGACGTGTGGGAAGGAACGTTAGGAAACGACGGGCTGGACCGGGTAGCCGCTCGAGACGCTCGCGGCGAACTCGCTGCGGGCCGTTCAGGGGTACGACACTATGGAACCCACGGCGAGGCTCGGGAAGAAGAAGTAAAAGTATTTATTGAGTCGTTTGCACCGCCCCCTCAAATGCTTATTTTTGGGGCGGTGGACTTTACCGGAGCTTTGGTAAAGGTAGCTAAAGTGCTGGGCTTTCGTGTCACGGTGTGTGATGCTCGCCCGGTGTTTGCTACTCACCAGCGGTTTCCCCAAGCCGATGAGGTAGTGGTGGATTGGCCAAACCGGCTTTTGGAAAAAGTTGGCCCTTCTTTGGGAGCACGTGATGCGGTTTGTGTGCTGACCCATGACAACAAGTTTGATGTCCCGGCAGTAGTTTCCGCGTTGACTACTCAAGTGGGTTACATCGGGGTTATGGGCTCTCGACGCACCCACGACAACCGGTTGCAGCGCTTTACCGAGGCTGGGGTGGACCAAGCAGGCCTCGACCGGTTGCGGTCACCCATTGGGTTAGACATTGGGGCCCGCACGCCAGAAGAAACAGCGGTTTCTATCATGGCAGAGATCATTGCTTTGCATACCGGCCGCTCCATGCAGGCCCTTTCGGCCACCAGCGGCCCTATCCACGACTAAACCTGATGACCGTTGCTGCAGTGGTATTAGCCGCCGGAGGGGGAACCCGCTGGACGGGACTGGGCCACAAGTTGCTGGCCCCGTTTCGAGGCCGACCGCTGGTCGCTTGGGCCATAGAGGCCGCTCAACAAGCAGAACTTGATGAACTTATTGTGGTCACCGGTGCCGTAGACCTTGCCGACCTGTTGCCAGCGAAAGCCACAGTGTTATTGAACCCGCAGTGGGAAACCGGTCAGGCCTCGTCGCTGCAGGTAGCGGCCACTTATGCGAAAACGAAAGGCCACGAAGCGATGATTCTGGGGTTGGGCGACACGCCGTTAGTGCCGACCAGCGCTTGGCAGGACGTAGCGCAAGAACCCGGTGACTTGGTGTGCGCCAACTTCGGCGGAGAGCGAAGGCCACCGTTTAAGGTGGCGGCAAAGCACTGGGCAGCGTTCCCTCGCCAAGGAGATCAAGGCGCCAGAGATTTACTCTTAGGGAGGGTGGCGCCGGTGACCGACGTATCCTGTGCCGGTAACCCGATCGACATTGACACCGTGGAGGATTTAGCACAATGGAATTGATCAACGACTTTGAAGTAGACGCCCCAGCAGCTTTGGTGTGGAGCATTTTGACCGATGTGGAACGCATCGCCCCCTGCTTGCCTGGAGCGCAACTCCAAGAAATCGAAGGAACCGAGTTTCGTGGCGCCGTCAAAATCAAAGTAGGCCCCATTACCGCCCAATACAAGGGTGCGGCCAGCTTTGTAGAACAAGACGATGAAAACTACCGAGCGGTATTACACGCCGAAGGGCGTGACACCCGCGGAGCAGGCAACGCTGCAGCAAACATTATTGCGCAACTCAAAACCACCGAAACTGGTACCCGGGTAACGGTGACCACCGAACTCAAAGTAACCGGCAAAGTAGCGCAGTTTGGTCGAGGCATCATGGCCGATGTGTCAAAGAAACTCATGAAACAGTTCGCCGACAACCTCAGCGAACTGATTGCTGCTTCCGACGCCGAACCCGCAGCACCAGTGGCCGAAGAATCTGGCGAAGAAACTCCTAACGAAAAACCAGAAGTAAAGATCATCGAATCTGAAGAGGTCGAAGCGGTCAACCTGCTTGACGCGGTGGGTGCACCGGTTATTAAGCGCCTGTTGCCTGTCTTAGCAGTAGCAGCCGTGGTCGTGCTCTTGATCATCATCTTTTAAAGATTTTGGGAGAACAACCCACACCCGCCGAAATTGAACGGGTGGCCGAACTCTTGGGCCGGCGCCCCGGCGGGGATTTCACCATTGTGGTGCGCGAGCCTGACGGCGACCCGGTGGTTATTCGCAACTATCCACTGTTGAACAGCGGACGCCCCATGCCCACCCGCTACTGGCTGGTCGGGCCAGCATTGCGTAGCCGCATCGGAACGTTGGAATCAAGCGGTGGGGTAAGAGACGCCGAAGCAACGGTGGATCCAGAAGAACTTGCTGCGGCGCATAAACGCTATGGGGCAGAGCGAGATGCAGAGATTCCCGATGACTACACCGGCCATCGTCCTAGCAACGGGGTAGGGGGCACCCGTCAAGGGGTGAAATGCTTGCATGCCCATTACGCCTGGTTTTTAGCAGGCGGCGACGACCCCGTGGGCCGTTGGGTACATGAACAGTTGGCCATTGACCATGAGTGAAACTCACCAAGAGTTGGTGGCCGCTATTGATTGTGGAACCAACTCCACCCGGTTGTTAATTGGCGACGGAAAACGCAGCGTTGAACGCCTTATGCGTATTACCCGACTGGGCCAGGGGGTGGAGGCCACCGGAAGTTTGGCACCAGAAGCTATTGCCCGAGTGGTTGCGGTTTTAGAAGAGTATCGACAGGTACTGGATGTCCATGGGGTGAAAAAGATCCGGATGACCGCCACCTCAGCGGCCCGTGATGCCAGCAACGCTGAAGAGTTTTTTGCGGCGGCCGAAAAAGCAGCGGGAGTACGCCCCGAATTGCTTTCTGGGCAGGAAGAAGGGCGACTCTCTTTTTTGGGGGCCACGGCAGACCTAAACCCTGAAGATGGACCGTTTGTGATTATGGATATCGGGGGAGGGTCTACAGAGTTTGTGGTGGGCACCACCGAAGCCGAAGAGGTGCTTTCGTGCGACATTGGGTGCGTACGGCTAACCGAAAAATGGATTGAGCACGACCCGGTGTTGCCCGAAGAACTGTTGGCTTGTTTAACCATTGTGGATGGCCACCTTGACGACGTAAAACGAGAGGTCCCAGGTATTACCACGGCCGCCACTTTGGTGGGCCTGGCCGGAACGGTGTCGGCGGCGGCGGCCATCGAACAAGGGTTGGCGGTCTACGACCAAGATCGCATCCACCATTTTCGCTTAACCAAAGAAGCAGTAGAAGATATTTTTCGCACCCTGGCTACCGAAAATCGTGAAGAACGCTTAGCGAACCCCGGGTTAGAAGAACAACGAGCAGACGTTATTATGGGCGGCCTTTGTGTGCTGGTCAAGGTGATGCGGCGCTTTGGTTTTCAAGAATGCTTAGTGTCAGAAAAAGACATTTTAGATGGCCTGATTTTTTCGCTAGTTAACGGGTAAGATTCGGAAATTTTTCATCATCAGGAGCCTTCAGGGAGGCCACCAATGCCAGTATCTGATCGTGTGCTTATGGGGCCCGGCCCCGGGAACCCGTACCCCGAGGTCATGTCTGCCTTGAGTCGTCCCTTGTTGGGTCACCTCGACCCAGAGTTCATTGCTTTGTTGGATGAAACCTGTGATCGTTTGCGGCAAGTGTTTCACACCACCAACCCGCTTACTTTTCCGGTTTCGGGTACCGGGTCGGCGGGTATGGAAGCCACCGTGGTCAACATGGTGGGCCCCGGCGACACCATAGTGATAGGGGTAAACGGGGTGTTTGGCGGTCGTTTGTGCGATGCGGCTGGTCGCACCGGTGCCGAAGTCATACGAGTAGATGCGGAGTGGGGCCATACCCTGAACCCAGAACTGCTACTCCAGGCCCACCCCAGCCCCAAGGTGATAGCGGTGGTGCACGCCGAGACCTCTACTGGGGTGTGTAACGACTTAGAAGAACTCGGCGCCGGTAAAGGTGATGCTCTCTTGCTGGTGGACGCCGTGACCTCATTGGGTGGCATACCCACAGACTTTGATGCTTGGGGGGTAGACGTGGCCTACAGCGGGACACAAAAATGTTTGGGCACCCCACCGGGGTTATCGCCGGTAACTGTTTCGCCTCGGGCCTTGGAACGTGCTGTACCAAAATCACCGTCCTGGTATTTTGATTTTAAAGCTATTGCCGCTTATGTAACTGGGGGCGGTGCCCGGGCTTACCACCACACGGCTCCTATCTCGATGATTTTTGCTTTGCATGCAGGCCTCGGTGTGGTGCTCGAAGAAGGCTTAGATGCGGTGATAGTTCGGCATAAAACCTGTGGCGACTTACTTAAGGAAGGTTTGCTTGAACGAGGGTTCACCCTCTTTGCGCAAGAGGGTTACCGCTTGCCGCAACTAACTTCGGTGGTGGTTCCTCAAGATCGGTTACCGGTCGGACAAGACGAGGCCGCAGTTCGTCGCCTGCTTTTAGATCGCTACGACATAGAAATCGGTGGCGGTTTGGGCCCAGTGGCCGGCCAAGTTTGGCGCATCGGCACCATGGGCCACACCGCCCGAGAAAGCAACGTTTTGATGCTGTTGGGGGCGTTGGACGAGATTCTCGTTTAGCCGAGGTGGTGCTGCCTGTTTCTGTCGGCCACAATAGCGGTATGGAAGAAACACCAACGCTGCGGGGTAAGCGGGTGCTTTTGCGCCCGGTAGAGACGCAAGATTTTGGTGCATGGCAAGAGATTCGGCAGCGGAACCGCCAGTGGCTCACCCAATGGGAGCCACGGCGCGAGGCGGGGAGCGTTGACCCGTCGCAAGATGAAAAAGCTTTTGCGGTACGTTGCCGGTCACGCCAGCGAGAACGCCAACTGGGGGTCGGTTGGGGCTTTGGAGTTTTTGTAGAAGACGCCTTGGTGGGAGAAATAAATATAAACAACGTGGTGCGTGGGGCTTTTCAGAGCGCCCATGTTGGGTATTGGGTAGATCAGAAACAGGCCGGCCAGGGGTACACCCCAGAAGCTTTAGCGGTGTTATTGCGTTTCGCTTTTGACGTAGTGGGCTTGCACCGCATACAGATTTCTATAGTGCCTCGCAACGTGGCTTCGCGGCGGGTGGTGGAAAAACTTGATCTTCGATGCGAGGGCTTAGCGGAACGCTATTTAGAGATTTCCGGTACTTGGGAAGACCATCTGAAGTTTGCTTTTACTGCTGAGGAGTGGGCGGTACGGAGGGAAGAGTTCGCCCGAAGATGGCTTGAGGTTTAGCTTTTTTTAGCGATGCGGTTTTTGAGTTTGGCGACCATTTCGGTAAACGCCGGTTGTTGCATAGACCATTGTTGGGGTTCAAGTTCGAGTTGAACCGAAGCCACCGATTCGGTGACGGCGGCCCCCGCATGCAGGGTTTCTTTAGTGCGAGCTACCAAATCTCGTGGGTGCCCAGCGGCGCGAGCGGCGTGGGCTACCGCTACGTCAATGAGATCTTCGTCGCTTACGCATTCCCAAGCAACTCCGCGTTGGGCGGCTTGTTGGCCGTCTAAAATCTGACCAAATAAGACCATGGCTTTGGTGGTGGCTAAATCGGTGATGTTACGCAGGCGCCAAGTGTGGCCGCCCCCCGGGTGGAGGCCAATGTCTAAAAACCGAGTATCGAAGCGGGCGGACTCCCCGGCGATAACCAAGTCGCAGCCCAAAATCATGTTCATGCCGGCCCCTACGGCGGCGCCATTTACGGCGGCTACGGTGGCTAGTGGGGAGTGGGCTACTTTTAAAAACCCGGAATAGATTTCAGGTAAGGCGCCGCCTTGGGTTTGCCCGGCTTCGAGCAAGTCGTCCAGCACGGCCCCGGCGCAAAAGGCGCCACCGGCACCGGTAAGCACCACGGCGCCGATGTTTTCATCGGCTTCGAGTTCGTCAAAGGTAGTTAACAAAGCTTCGTTTAATTCAGCCGAAACCACGTTGCGCCGTTCGGGGTCGTTAAAAGTAAGCAGAGCAACTCGGCCACGGATTTCTTTTAGCAAAATGTCCATGAGGTAGTTTGCCACAAACGCCGGTGAGTGCGACTAAGCGGGTGGGCTCTAGGGTAAGCAACAATGAACTCTCCTCATCAAAAATCAACGGGACGGTACCCCGCTATGAGGCACCGCAATTACCGTTTGTTCTGGACTGGCGGCCTCATTACCAACAATGGTCGTTGGATTCGTATGGTGGCGGGAAGTTGGGTGATGTATACCCTGACGGATTCCGCATCGTGGGTAGGGTTTGCTGCCTTCGCCAGCATGGTTCCGATGTTTGTGATGAATCCGCTTTCTGGTTGGATTTCTGATCACCGCAACCGCCGCAATACTTTGCTCATCACTAATGGATTGCAAGCGGTGGTGGCGGTAATGATGGCTTTAGTCTGGGCGCAGGGAGTGTCAAGCCCCTGGCCGTGGGTGGTGCTACTTGCGGTTGGTGGGATGATTAATGGTGTTCGTTTGCCGGTTTGGCAAGCTTTTGTTGCTGAGTGTGTTCCTCGCTCCGAGTTGCCGAATGCCATTGCCCTAAACTCCACCCAGTTCAATGCCGCTCGAGCAACCGGGCCGGCCATTGGTGGCTTGATCATCGGTACTTGGGGCCCGGGGTGGGCTTTGCTCGCTGTAGCGATCTTTCATTTGCCGGTGGCTATTGCTTTGGTCCTTATCGACCCGACAAAACTGGTCAGTGGGCAAGTGGGTGATCCTGAAAACCAACCAACGGTTTGGGGTGGTTTTCGTGAGGGGGTGCGCTATGTGTGGGGCGCTCCGGGCATTCGGACGGCCATTTTGTCGGTCATGCTTATTGCTGCCTTTGCCATGCCTTTGGTGCAACAGGTGGTGGTGTTTGCCGAAGAGGTTTTTGAAGTGTCGCCGTTCTGGTTTGGCGTGCTTGGTTCGGCACAAGGTATCGGTGGGGTTTTGGTGGCTCCGTGGGTAGCGGGGATGGCGGGTAATTTGCGGCGCTCACGAGTGCAGGTGGTGTCGCTGGTTGGTTACGGAGTGGCTGTAGTAATTTTCGGGTTGGCTCCCTCGTTTTGGGTGGGCTTTGCTGCCTTAATGGTTATTGGTGGGGTTCATTTATTGTCGGCTACCAACTTGAACTCAACGGTTCAACTGCAAGTAGATGATGCCGTGCGGGGCCGGGTGATGGCTATTTATCTGCTGGGCATGTTGGGGGTTATGCCGTTTTCTAACTTGCTGGTGGGTGCGTTAATTTCGGCTTTTGGCCCGCGCCCGGTGGTGGTTATTGGGGGCGTGTTGCTGGGTCTGGGTGGGCTCGGGCTTTTTTGGTCAGGAAAACTTGACCACCTTGACGATTAGTAAGGGCAACGAGACGGTCACCAAGAAGGTTGCTCTTCGAGAAAAGAGCGACCAGTTTCGCAGGTTTCAGCCAGATCGCACCAACGACACTGTGGCCCAGCAGAAGTGGTGGGGGCAATCTTGTGGTGGATCAAGTCCATGTAGATAGCGGCGGCGTCGGCCACCCGAGCCACGGTGGCCATCAATAAATCTTCGGTTACTGCTTCGGGTATAAAATGTGCAGAATCTAAGTAATAGGAGGCCAAGAGGCGGGGTGGCACTCCGATGCGTAAGGCCTCGATGAGGGCGTAGAAACGGAGGTCTTCGGTGTGGAGGGGCGAGAAGTTTCCGGTTTTTAAGTCGATGATGACTTTGCCTGCTCGGTGTCCTTCGGCTACTCCGAGGGTCAGGTCGGCTCGCCCTGACAAAATGAGTCGCCCGCCGCAGAGTTCAGACCGTAAACGGCTTTCGCTTACCGGTCGCCATGCCGGCCGCAGCGGTGGCCAGCATTCTAAATATTTGGTGAAAGCATCAAGAGATTCGGAACGCAGTTCGGCTCGCTCTACTTCGGTGCAGCCTTGAAGCCAATCTCCGAGGCTGCTGGAATCTTGTTCGTAGCGGGCCAGGACTTCGTCAATGATGACCGGGGGTTCAATTTCTCGTCGCCAGTTGATGGCCAACTCAACGGCTTTGTGGACAATGCTGCCTCGGGCAATGTTGACGGCCCACACAAATTCTTGTTCTTGTTCGTGGAGGTAACGGGTTTGGCATCCGTGGAGTTGGCCAAGTTGGTGTTTGGCCAAGAAGAGATCTTGGCCCGGGGGGAGTGTCTCTATGAGGGGCTCTACGGCGGTTTCCAATGCGGAGCGAAGGTGGTGGCGCAGGTCTTCGGCAAAAAGAGGACGCTCCTCAAGCCGTGCACCGAGTTGTTCTACGACCGCTTGTTGGGCGGGGTTGAGTTGCTGCTCTGGGGGGCTGGAGGTCGTTTCTGGCGTGTTCATTTCCCCATTGTCACACCCCTAGTAGATAATAGAAGTGATGGAAGCCATGTCACTACGATTCGCAGAGGTCGCCCGCTCGTTAGGTCGAGCGGGTCGCTTAATAGCTTTAGACGTTCCGACCTTTCGGAGCCCTCCGGGGCTGTTGGGTGTGCAACGCACTATTCGTCGCCGGAGCGACAAAGCCACCATTTCTGTGGTGGTACGGGAGCGGCCTTGGGGGGCAGTAATCGCCGACATGGTTGAGGGCGTGGTGGTAGCCAATGGCTTGAGCGGGTCCCGAGCCGACATTGCTCGCTCGGCTTTGTGGCTGGCGGTCGACAGTGACGCTTTAGCCGCTTAACGAGAAGCATTTTTGAGAAGAACCTTGCTGGTTTGTGCTTAGTAAGGCAATCGTTGGCTAACGTAGGCAGTGGTTTCTGCCCGGATGGCGGAACAGGTAGACGCAGTGGGCTTAAACCCCGCGGCTGTTAATAACAGCGTGTGAGTTCAAATCTCACTCCGGGCACAAACCTAAAATTGTCGGGTTAACCCGAGGGGTTACTTTTGCGATCGCAAAGTAAGTCTCGGCCTTCCCAAATAGCTGGGTCTTGGGTGTAGTCAACGGAAAAACGCTCGGCGGGCAGGTCGTCTACCCACTTGCCGTTCAACGTTAGTGAGGCCGCCAACTGGCCCAAGGGGTCTGCCCATTTGGCGCTTCGACCGTTGCCGCCAATGGCCGAGTAAAGCAAGTCCGGTACTAAAACGTCGATATACGGCATGGCGTGGGTGGTGTAGGTAATGACGCACCGCTGGGTGTGCCAGGCACTGGCTCGCAGGCCAGGGTAAGTGGCTTCAATGGAACTACGCAGCGCCTCAACCATACGATCGCTGTCGCCCGAACGGTACCAGGCGTTTATGTCGGCTTCGGTGTCGATCCAACGGTCAGCGGTGGTGTTGGTGCCCCATTTCAACATGGTGCGCCCATCGGGGTAAGTGATGGGCGCCACAGTATAAATATCGCCGGCCGCCGGGTGGTCAATGACGTAATGCATGACCGGAAGGTTGGCTAAACGTTGGGCCTCCGGGGCGTCGAGTTCGGCCAATAAAACCATTTCGGTTTTGCGGCGCAAAGCAACCGGCCGGGGGAGTAGCCCGCTGAGGTTGCTCCAGGCCCCGGTGGCCACCAAGGCCTTTCGGGCTGTCACTGTTTGTCCATCGGCCAAGGTAACGGTGGCCTTTTGCTGCTCAAGGTCCAAACCAATGGCGGGAAAGCCAAAGACTTGAGCATCGGAGGCTCGGGCGCCGTTTAGTTGGGCCGCCACCAAAGCCCGGGGGTCGAGCGCCCCGCCGGTGCCGGGTTCTAAAAAGCCCACCATGTCCGCAGGGAAGCTAATTTCTGGCCAACGCTGCGCCATGGCTACTGCGTCTCGCACCTCCACCCCATGGCCCGGCGGCAGAGCGGCTACGGCCCGGGCTAAGCCTTCATCGTCTTGGGGGCGAGAAACAAATAAATGCGCCGGTCCGCTAAAAACTTGAGTATCGCTGAACCTTTCAATAATGGGCTGAGCGGCTTCGGTACGCCTTGACAATTCGGTTTCTACCTCACCAAGGTAAAGCTTGCGCGAGAGCCGCGAAACATCGTGAAAGGCACCAAAAGGACCGGTGTGGGTTTCTGGGGTTGCCGGTTCTGGTGGAGCGATGACTGCTACCGAAGCACCAGACTGTGCCAAATGGCGAGTCGCTGAGGCACCGATAATTCCTCCGCCGACCACTACTACGTCAAACATGGCCCCAGATTAGATCATTGGGTGTCGCTGAACAGACTTGGGCAACTAAATCAACAGAGCGGTACCGACAATGGTTAATAAAGCGCCTACCCAAGCCCCGAGCGACGGGCTGCGTCGGGTGACTATCCAAAGTAACGGCAACATGATTACGGGGGTGGTGCCGGCCAAAATGCTCGCTACACCGGTATCGCCGTGCCCGATGGCGTAAAGCAACAGGGTGGCCCCAGCCACCATGGCTACGGTGGAACTAAAGAACATACGGTTCCAGTCGCCCCGTAAAATTGGTGTTCGTTCGGTCGACTTGGCGAGGCGATCAATGGGTTTGGCGAAAATCCAGAGCAAGGGCAGGGCAAAAAATACTCGTACGGCAGACACCGTAAGGGTGTCGGATCCATGTTCGAAAACCGGTTTGATCGCTAAAGCGCCTACCGCCTGGCCTAAGGCGCCTAAAGAAGCCCACATAGCCCCCACCTTGAGCGGGCCATCTACCCGTTCAAAAACGGCATCGGCAACGCCGCGGCGAGAACCAAAGTTCACCGCCAACATGACCCCGCCTACCGTGCAGATGGCGCCCAACAGGGCCCAAGAATGTAACGCCTCGCTATATAAAATAACCCCGCCGAGCGCCGCTATTGGGGCGTTGGTAGTAAAAAGTACTGAGGTGCGGCGCGGCCCGATGCGTTCCATGGCCACAAAAAGTCCGAGGTCACCAATAACGAGCCCAACCACCGAAGAAAGAAAGATCAGCCATAAATCGCCGAGAGCGATGCTGGACCACTCCCCGCGAAAAAGGGCGATAAAAAGTAAAACTATTCCAGAAAGAATAAGACGGAGGCGGCAAAACCTTGGCCCGCCCAGGCGGCGTACCGGTTCGGCAGCCACCAGGCTGCTTAAGGCCCACATGGTGGCTGCCAGCAAGGCAGCAATTTGGTATGGCATAGAGAGTAAGTCAATCAGAAAAAGCAGGGAAGCGGTGAGTTGGCATGGTGATTTAAAGCCGCAAGTTGTGTAAAAGTGCGTTATGGAAAAAATCCAAGAAATCAGAGCGACCGGAGGATGCGACTGCGGAGGCGTGCGCTACCGAGTAACCGGGCCTTTGCGTAACGTGGTGGACTGCCACTGTGAGCCGTGCCGGCGTATTACTGGCCACCATATGGCCGCTACCTCGGTGGCCGAGAGGGATCTGCACTTTGACACCAAGGAAGCCCTCACCTGGTACCAGCGGACCCCCACGGTGCGTTACGGGTTTTGTGGCCACTGCGGAGCGTCGTTGTTTTGGGCAGCCACCGACAAACCTGAGCGAGTTTCGATTACTGCAGGTTCGCTAGATCAACCCACTGGGCTAATAACTGAAGAAATTATTTATGCGGCAGAAGCAGGCGACTATCACCGTTTGGACCCTGATGTACCCGCTTTACCCGGTGACCATTAAGTAGAAAGCCTTGATTTCTGGGCTTTTCTTCAAAAGGTGGCATACTTAAGGTCATGCGTAACGATATGTCCGAAGAACGAATTGCTATTTTCTTAGATTACGAGAACTTAGCCATCGGGGCCCGAGAGAACCTGGGGCAACGTCGCTTTGATTATGCCCCTATTGCCCGAGCCATGGCCGAGCGAGGACGGGTGGTGTATCGCCGGGCCTATGCCGATTGGAGTCGCTTTGATGAAGACCGCCGTGACCTGACCCGACATCATGTAGAGCTCTTGGAAATCCCGCAACGCATGGGGACCAGTCGCAAAAACTCTGCCGATATAAAAATGGTGGTCGACGCCCTCGAGTTGGCTTTTGAACGGGACTACATCACTACCATCGTGTTGGGCACTGGAGACAGCGACTTCACCCCACTGGTACATAAACTCCGTGAACTTGACAAACGAGTCATTGGTATCGGGGTAAAAGAGTCCACCTCAAAGTTGTTGCCCCCAGCTTGTGATGAGTTTTTGTTTTACGAACGCCTCGAAGGAGTACGGAGTCAAAGCGCTGATGCTGATACAGAAAGCGAAGAAGAGACTCCCTCGTTGGATGAGTTAGTGATCTCTACGCTGGCCGGCATGCAAAGCACCAACGACGAAGTGCGAGCCTCAACGCTGAAACGGGCCATCGTGCGTATCGACCCTACGTTTAACGAATCCGACCATGGTTTCCGCGGGTTCACCGAACTTTTGCGCCATTTGGCCGAGCGTAAAGTGGTGGAGCTTAACGGTCCGCGCCGTGACCCTGAAGTAGATTTAGTGACCGGTGCTGGCCCCGCTCAGGCAGCGTTTGATTTATTGGCGGCCGTAGTTGCCGAGACCGCTGGAAAAAATGGTGCCCCTTTGTCGGGATTAAAAACCGAGCTGGTTCGTCGTGAACCAAAGTTCAACGAACGTGCGGTGGGCTATCGAGGTTTCTTGCAGTTCTGCAAAGCGGCCGCCGCCCGCGACTTGGTAACTATGCGCTGGGACGAAAAACGCGGCGACTACCTGCTCACGGTAAGCAAATAGTCTTGAGCGGGACCACCTACGGTCGCTGGCAAAAACTTAAAAGTTAAAACGTCTTTAGCGGGCAAAAAATTCTTGGAAAGAACTAATAAGTAGATCTTCGGCTTGATCATCAATACCCAAGTGAGTTACTAAACGCATGGTGGGTTTCCAAGGAAAAAAGCCAATGCCTTGGGTGGTTAGATGGGCGTCTAACGCATCGTGAAGTTCGGCTGGTGGGGTGATCCACAACATATTGGTGGCTTGCACCACGCCGAGGCCCTCGAGGCTCGATAAAGCAGCCGCTATACGTTCGGCCCGACGATGATCTTCAACAAGGCGCTCTACATGGTGATCGAGGGCATAGAGGCCGGCGGCCGCTAAGTGCCCGGCTTGGCGGGTGCCGCCACCCAACATTTTTCGCATGCGAAAAGCTTGAGCAATAGTTTTTTTGTCGCCCACCAGAACCGAGCCGGTGGGAGCACCAAGACCCTTTGAGAGGCAAAGCGAAGCGGTCTCTACCTGGCTAGTAAAAGCCGAAATAGGCACCTCAAGTGCGGCGGCCGCATTAAAAAGGCGAGCCCCATCAAGGTGCACCACCATGTCGTTCTGGTGAGCCACCGCCGCTAATTCGGTGACCAGTTCCACTGACTGCACATGGCCATTTGTGGTGTTTTCTAAACACAGCATGCGGGTTACCGGGTGGTGCTGGTCGGGTTCTTTAACGGCAGATGCCACTTCGGCCGGGTCGATGCTGCCTCGATCGTCAACCGCCAAGGGCCATGGCGCTAACCCGCCAAAAGCCGACGCTCCGGAAGCTTCGTTGATCAAAATATGGTAGTTGCGGCCAATGAGGTATTCGTCGCCCCGTTGCCCGTGAGCGAGTACGGCGGCCAAGTTGGATTGGGTGCCCGAAGAAAGAAAAAGAGCAGCTTCTTTACCGGTCAGGTCGGCCATTCGTTCTTGGAGTTCATTGACCGTGGGGTCTTCGCTAAAGACGTCGTCGCCCACTTCGGCGGCTGCCATAGCGGCTCGCATGGGGGCGGTGGCTTGGGTAATGGTGTCGCTACGAAAGTCTGTCTGCATGGCTTTAAGTTATCGGCGAAAACTCTGTTGGGGTTAACCGGCCTTGGGAAGCACGAAAAAAGCGATGGCGATGTAATGCAAGGTGGCCCCAACAATGGTGCATAGGTGGAACACTTCGTGAAAGCCAAAGGTGCCTGGCCAAGGGTTGGGTTTTTGAAAAGCAAAAATCAAGGCGCCCCCGGTGTAAAGCAGGCCACCAAGTAGCAGAAGCAAGAAGGCGGCTACGCCGAGTTGGTGCCAAGCATCAGTTATCACCGGCAGCAACGACCAACCAATGATGAGGTAGGGAAGAGCTACGGCCCAGTTGGGAGCGTGAGGAAAGCGTAAATAAATAACAATGCCGCTAGTTGCTCCTAGCCACACCACCCAAAGTACCAAGGTGCCCGCCCACGGGGAGAGCACGAAGACCGCTACTGGGGTATAAGTGGCGGCGATGGCCACAAAAATGGTGATGTGGTCAATTTTTTGCATCAGGGTTTTCTTCGACGGGCTCCAATCAATGCGGTGATAAAGAGCCGACACGCCAAAGAGGGCTACCATCGAAAGAGAGTACAAAGCGATGATGAAACGAGGCCCTACACCAGGGGCTTTGGCGATCATCAGGGGGGCCAAAGTCAGCGCAGAGATAAAGGCTGCCCGATGCGAGACTCCACGAAACAAGGGCTTGGGGGCAGGAAAGTTCATGACCCAAAACACGCTAGGTGCTTTTTACAGACTTAACCGTGTTCATGGCGGTTTTTTAAGGCAGAATCTCCTCAAGAAATGAGGGGAACTGTCTTGACCAAAGTAGACAACGCAGAAACTTACGACTACCTGATCGTGGGCGGCGGTTCGGCGGGTTGTGCGCTGGCCAACCGGTTAAGCGCTGACCCAGAAAATCAGGTGTTGTTGCTGGAAGCGGGCCGACGAGATTGGAAAGTCGATGTGGTGATCCACATGCCGGCGGCGTTGTCTATGGGTATCGGCAACCGGTTCTACGACTGGATGTACGAATCCGAGCCAGAGCCCGAAATGGGCGGCCGCCGGGTGTATCACGCTCGAGGCAAAGTGTTGGGTGGGTCGTCGTCAATAAATGGGATGATTTTTCAGCGAGGTAACCCCATGGACTACGACCGGTGGGCGGCCACCGAAGGCTGCCAACAATGGGATTGGGCGCATTGTTTGCCGTATTTTCGCCGTATGGAAACCTGCTTGGCTGGTGAGGATCAATGGCGAGGTGGTGAAGGTCCCCTGAAATTAGAGCGCGGCCCGGCCAGTAGCCCGCTGTTCAAAGCCTTTTTTGAAGCGGTGCAACAAGCCGGCCACCCCATGACCGATGACGTCAACGGTTACCGCCAAGAGGGTTTTAACGCTTTTGACCGCAACGTGCATCGAGGGCGGCGCTTGTCGGCCGCTCGGGCATATTTGCACCCCGTGATGAAGCGCAAAAACTTAAAGGTCGTGACCAAAGCGCAAGCCACCAGGTTCCTTATGGATGGCACCCGAGTAATAGGGGTGGAGTACACCAAGCGAGGCCGCTTGCACCAGGTGCGGGCCGCTGAAGTGATTTCGTGTGCCGGAGCCATTAACACGCCACAGTTGCTGCAACTCTCCGGTATCGGACCGACTGCGGTGCTCAAAGCGGCTGGGGTGACTCCGGTGGTGGACCTCCCCGGGGTGGGTGAGAACCTGCAAGACCACTTGGAGGTGTATGTGCAGTACGCCTGTAAAGAACCGGTGTCGTTAGCGCCTAATTTGGCCTGGTGGCGTAAACCATGGATTGGCTTGCAATGGTTGTTCCGTAGGGGCCCCGGGGTTTCGAATCATTTTGAAGCGGGCGGGTTTTTACGTAGCAACGATGAGGTTCCGTGGCCCAATTTGATGTTCCACTTTTTACCTATCGCTATCCGTTATGACGGTTCGGTGCCTTCGGCGGGCCATGGCTACCAGTTTCATATCGGGCCCATGTTTTCTAACAGCAAGGGGTGGGTGCGCATTGACTCGAACGACCCACTGGCTAAACCTAAATTGCAGTTCAACTATTTATCTACCGTCGAAGACCGCCAAGAGTGGACGGAAGCTATTGAAGTAGCGCGCAATATTATGAGCCAACCGGCTTTTGACCGCTACAACGACGGGGAGATTTCACCGGGACCGGAGGTCACCGGGCCCGAAGCGGTATTGGAATGGGTGCGCAAAGATGCTGAAACGGCGTTGCATCCGTCTTGTACGGCCCGCATGGGTAACGACCCGCTCGGGGTGGTGGACCCCACCAGCATGCGGGTTCATGGCGTGCAAGGCCTGCGGGTGGTGGATGCTTCGGCCATGCCCACGCTAACCAACGGCAATATCTATGCCCCGGTCATGATGATGGCTGAGCGGGCCGCTGACTTGATCTTAGGAAACGAAATGCTGCCGCCCAGCGACGCACCGCAGTATCGACATGGCGAATCGGAGATGAACCTATGACTTTGCAAATTCCTTTAGGCTCACGAGTGAGGAAGTCCCCATTTTTTGATGCGTTGGTCGCTCATGGGTTGACCCATGTCACGGTCTATAACCACATGTTGATGCCTGCTTCCTTTGGTGACCCGGCCGAGGAATACACCGCTTTGATGGAGCGGGTTTCTTTGTGGGATGTGTCTTGTGAACGCCAGGTAGAAATTGTGGGGCCGGATGCTTTTGCTTTGGCGCAGTACGTGTCGGCCCGTGACCTTGAGGGTATGCGGGTAGGCCAGGTGCGTTACGCCCCGCTTTGCGATCACCAAGGGACGCTGATTAACGACCCCATGGTGTTGAAGTTGGCCGATGACCAGTACTGGTTGTCGATTGCCGACTCAGATGTTTTGTGGTGGGTTAAGGCAGTAGCGGCGGAGCGAGGCATGGATTGTCGGGTATTCGAGCCAGATGTTTCGCCACTGGCTGTGCAGGGGCCTCGTGCCGAAGACACGGTGGCCGACCTGTTGGGGGAGTGGGTGCGCAAGGTGCCGTTCTTTGGTTTTGTGGCCACTGAACACCATGGCATCCCTGTGGTGGTGTGTCGTTCGGGGTGGAGCGGCCAAGGCGGGTTTGAATTGTTTTTGCAAGATGGCTCTCGGGGTATGGATTTGTGGAACTTGGTGTGGGCGGCCGGCGAGAAGTTCGGCATCCACCCCGGTGGCCCTACTTTGAACGAGCGCATCGAGTCGGGTTTGTTTTCTTATCGGGCTGACTGCGGTGGGGAAGCCACTCCGTTAGAAGTTGGCTTGGGGCGCTTTTTGTCGCTGGATCGGACTGACGATTTTATTGGCAAAGAGGCCTTGTTGGCTGAGCAAGCAGCGGGGCCGAAACGCCGGTTGGTTACCGTGTTGTTGTCGGGGGAGCGCTTGACGGACACCAGCGAACACCCGTGGCCGGCCCTGGATGCCGATGGCCAGGCCGTGGGTGAGGTGCGGGTCGCTACTTGGTCACCCAAGCACGAATCCAACTTGGCGATAGTTCTGGTGGCTTCCTCGGTGGCCGGCGGCCATTTCACTACCACCACTCCGGCGGGTGAAGTTCTCGCCGCTACCCATCTCAACTTTTTCGGCGAGTAACTAAAGATGTCTGGGCCGGACCCCAGGCATCTCAAATATCTTTAGTCCCCAGACATCTTCTTAGTTGCTTTGCCCAATAGGGAGATACCAGAGGACTGGCCCTAGATGCATCCTCAGCCACAGGTATCTCTTTTAAATATGAAACATGGGGCCAGGCCCCATGTCTCATCTAGGGGAGGGGAGAAGAGGGGTAGGGTTTAGGACAGCAACCACCGATGGAGAGAGAGTTTGATGCATAGTCACCAGCACCATTCGGCCGCTGGATCGTTGCGCATGGCTTTGGGTGCCAACACCGTGTTGCTGGTGGCGCAAGTTGTCGGCGCCGTGGTTTTTGGGTCGTTGGCTTTATGGGCCGACACGGTGCATCAAGGCTCAGATGTTCTTTCGCTGATAATTGCGGTGCTCGCGGTAGCCATGGCGGCCCGAGGGGCCACCAGTCGTTATAGCTTTGGCTTGAAACGGGCCGAAGTTATGGGGGCGCTCATCAATGCTGTTTTGCTCGTGGCGGCCGCTCTTTGGATCGTGGTGGAAGCCACCCGCCGCCTTGGCGACCCACCAGAAGTCAACGGCTTGGGCGTGTTCTTAGTGGCTTTAGTTGGTTTAATCGTTAATGGGGGAAGCGCTTGGCTGTTGAAACGCACCGGCGACCAAAGCGTAAACGTGGCCGGGGCAGCCCTGCACCTGCTCAGCGACGCCGCCGGTTCGCTGGGGGTAGTAATCGCCGGAGTGGCCATCATGGTGTGGGATGCCCGCTGGGTAGACCCGGCAGTCTCCTATTTGATCGCTGCCTTGGTGTTGTGGTCTGGGGTGGGCTTAGTTCGACGCACTATCCATATTCTCTTAGAAGGCACTCCACAAGACATTGACCTTGACCGCATCAACGAGGTCATGATCGGCCATCCACAAGTTTCCGATGTGCACCACTTGCATATTTGGTCGGTGGATTCCACCACCGCGGCGCTCAGCGCCCACGTGGTGGTAGCCGCTGACACCCTGCACGATGCCCAAGAAATCAGTGCAGAACTTGAAGGCGAACTTCAGCAAATAGGTATTTCCCATGCCACCTTGGCCCTGGAATGTCACCCGTGTCAGGGCGCAGACTGCCGATAATTAGATTGGCCAGTAGCTATATCGGCAGGTTGCCGGTAGCGGCCGCCGTAGAACCTGAATCGGTAAAGGCATTAATGGTGCGCTGGGCGATACGCATTTGGTGCACTTCGTCAGCGCCATCGGCAAAACGAGCCCACCGGGCGTGTTGGTACATGTCGGCTAGCGGGGTGTCGGTGGAATACCCCAAGGCCCCGTGCACCTGAATAGAGCGATCGATAATGCGGCCCAAAGCGTTGGCTACAAAATGCTTGGCCATGGAGACCTCAGACTTGAAGTCTTCACCGCGGTCAATTTTATAAGCGGCATGCAAAACCATAAGTTTGGATTGGTACAACTCCATGGTGGAGTCAGCAATCATCCACTGGATACCTTGTTTTTCAGCCAGCAATGATCCGTGGCTAAAGCGCTCCAGAGATCGCTCGACCATCATGTCTAACGCAGTTTCGGCTTGAGCGATCCAGCGCATGCAATGCGCTAAACGAGCCGGACCCAACCGGTACTGACCCAAGAGGTGCCCTTGGCCACGGCCGCCGAGCATCTGTGACTCATGCACCCGGAGATCCTCAATGAGTATCTCGCTGTGCCCCGTGGCCCCATGCATGGTTTCAATCTGACGCACATCGTTCCACCCCTCTTGAGGGAGGTCAATAATGAACGCCGTGTTAGCAGCCTGGGGCAGGTCGGGGTCCTCTTCGGTGCGGGCAATCAAAATAGCAAAATTGGCTCGATGGGCATTCGAAATAAACCATTTGTGTCCGTTAAGTACCCACTCTTCTCCGTCGGGGTAGCCACTGGTGCGAATCAACGTCGGGTCCGAGCCCGCAACTTCCGGCTCGGTCATAGCAAAACAAGACCACGAGCGGCCCGAACACAAAGGCTTAAGGTATTTTTCTTTCTGCTGGTCAGTACCCCAATGCAACAAGGTGTGCATGTTGCCTTCATCGGGGGCCTGACAGTTCAACACCCACGGGCCATAACGAGACCGAGCGGCCTCGGCTTGCACCATGGCCAGCTCCACATGGCTGAGCCCCATACCGCCCCACTCAACAGGCATATGAGGCAACCAGAGCCCTTCGGCGTGGGCCAACTTGCGCATGGCCACCAAAGCCTCGATGCGCTCGCTGCCCTCTAAGGACGGTTCGTCGCCTTTTCCTTCAATGCGCTGCTCCCCGGGCCGCACCACGTCATCAACAAAGGTACGTACCCGAGAGCGAATCGCTTCGAGTTCCGGAGTGAGGGAAAAGTCAATGGCCATGTATTGGTTGCCTGTATCTCGCCGGCGGGGTTTAAATAGTGTGGCCGGGGCGACCGGGGCCTTCGGCGGGGTTGCCGTCCATGCCGGAATTGAGTTGCGCATTGGCCATCAACTCAGCCATCAGATCGCCCAAGTCGGCGGGGTCATCAGGTTGGGTTCCTGATGGACCCAACTGCCATTGCTCAGAAATGCCTAAACGGTTACCCACCACGTCAAAGACGCGGCCGGTTACGTTCTGAGCAGCCTCGCTGCATAACCAAGTAGCGGGTACAGCAATCCAGCGAGGACCCATTGCTTCACGGGTTTCTTCATCCATAGCGCTAAAGCCCGGCAAATCAGCGGTCATCCGGGTGTACGCCCCCGGGGCCAAACAGTTAACGGTGACCCCGTATTTGGTTAACTCAATAGCGGTGATGATGGTAAAAGCAGCGATGCCCGCTTTGGCGGCCCCATAGTTGGCTTGCCCCACGTTGCCGTAAATGCCGGAAGGAGAAGAGGTGTTGATGATGCGACCAAAGGCTTCACCGCCGCTTTTTACTTTTTCTCGCCAGTACACCGCAGCGTGATGGCTGGGGGCAAAGGTGCCTTTGAGGTGCACGTTGATGACCGAATCCCAGTCGCCTTCAGACATCGAGAACATCATGCGGTCACGTAAAATACCGGCGTTGTTGATCAAAATGTCGCAACTGCCAAAAGTGTCAATGGCTTGATGAATCATTTCTCCGGCGGCATCAAAGTCGGCCACGTTGGCGCCGTTGACGATGGCTTCGCCGCCCATGGCTTCGATTTCGTTGACTACCGACTGGGCATGGCTAATGTCGCCCCCGCCACCGTCGGTCTCGGCTCCAATATCGTTAACTACTACTTTGGCGCCGTTTTCGGCCAGCAGCAATGCGTGTTCACGGCCGATGCCGCGTCCCGCTCCGGTCACGATGGCCACACGGCCTGCACAAAGGTTGCCCATTAGGTTTATCTCCTGTTTGTTGAACGAATTACCTTGATCTTGCCACCTTATGCACCCAAATAACGAAGCGGGTTAAGGAAGTATGGGAGTTCATGACCTAAGGTCAGGGCATGACTGATCGTAGAGACCAACTTTCCGCCTCGGTGCCCTATAGCCAGGGGCTTCATGAGGTAGCCGACGGGGTGTTTGCTTATTTACAACCCGACGGGGGGTGGGGGTGGAGCAACGCAGGGTTGTTAGCCACCGAGTGGTCGTCGCTACTGGTTGACACCTTGTTTGACCTCAACTTGACTCGGGACATGTTGGACGCCATGGCTGCGGTCACGGCAGGTAGCCCCATAGACACGGTGGTCAACACACACGCCAACGGCGACCATTGCTACGGCAACAGTTTGCTCAGCGACGCAGGGGCACAGATAGTGACCAGCGAAGCAGCAGCGGCCGAGATGGGTTCGATGCCTCCGGCGGCCATTACCGCTTTGATGGCGGTCGATTTAGGCGAAACCACCAACCGTTATGTCAAAGAAGCCTTTGGACCGTTCGAGTTTGCTGGTATCGACCTGCCAACCCCGGACCGCACTTTTAGCGGCGAATTGCAACTCGACGTGGGCGGGCGCACGGTGGAGTTGATTGAGGTCGGCCCGGCACATACTTCGGGGGACCTCTTGGTGCACCTTCCGGCCGCTGGTACCGTATTTTGCGGCGATATTTTGTTTATCAACGGCACCCCCATTATTTGGGACGGTCCGGTAGCAAACTGGATAGGCGCCTGTGATCGGATTTTGGATCTCGGCGCCGAGGTGATCGTGCCCGGTCATGGCCCGCTAACCGATGCTGCTGGTGTAACCGCGGTACGAGATTACCTCGTTTTTGTAAACGATGAATGCCATGCTCGTCATGCGGCGGGGCAAAGCGCCGCCCAGGCTGTTAAAGAAATTGATTTAGGGCCCTACGCCCAGTGGGGAGAATGGGAGCGCATAGCGGTCAACGTGCACGCCATCTACCGAGAGATCGATGGTCGCAGCGACCTGCAGTCACCGTTAGACCTGTTTGCCGCTATGGCTGAGTTGAAATATGGAGGAAAGTAAATGAGTGATAATCAAAAAAAGACTTGTGCTTTTGTGGGCTTAGGGGTGATGGGTTACCCCATGGCGGGGCATTTGCAGGCCGCAGGCCACGCCACCACGGTGTACAACCGCACGACAGCCAAAGCAGAGGCTTGGGTAGTTGAACACGGGGGAGTAGCGGCGACTACCCCAGGTAAGGCGGCAACTGCAGCAGAGGTAGTCCTGGTGTGTGTAGGTAATGATGATGACTTACGGTCGGTGATTTTTGGGCCAGATGGAATTTTGTCGGGCATGTCGGCGGGCTCCGTATTAGTGGATCACACCACCGCTTCGGCTGAGGTAGCTCGGGAGATAGCGGCCGCCGCGGTTCAACAGGGCGTCGGTTTTGTTGATGCCCCGGTTTCTGGGGGCCAAGCCGGGGCCGAAACCGGTCAACTGAGTGTTATGTGTGGTGGTTCAGAAGAGACGTTCGCCTCGGTAGAAGAAATCCTTGAGGTGTACGCCAAGGCGGTGAACTTGATTGGCCCGGTTGGAGCGGGACAAACCACCAAAATGGTCAACCAAATCTGTATAGCAGGATTAATTCAGGGCCTGTCCGAGGCCTTAGATTTTGGCCGTCGAGCCGACCTAGACATGGACAAGGTGCTGGCCGCTATCAGCCAAGGAGCTTCCGGTTCGTGGCAAATGAGCAACCGGGCAACCACCATGTTGGATGGTCATTTTGATCACGGATTTGCTTTGGATTGGATGCGTAAAGACTTAGGTATCGTTTTTGACGAAGCAGAACGTATAGGCGCTTCGTTGCCGATAACTGCTTTGGTCGATCAATATTACGCTCGTTTGCAACGCCAAGGCCATGGCCGTTGGGACACCTCATCGCTTATGGATCTTCTCCGCGATCAGTAACACGCAACCGAATTCCAAATAACCGAACCTAGGGTCACATCCCAGGTAAACAGATTAAACCTAAATAGTTCGTGCTTTGGGGGCAGTCCCCAGAGCACGAACTATTTAGTGGGTGGGGTGCCGGCGACCGTGGTGCGGTGGAGTTGGCGGCGTTGGCCGGGGTAGTCGTTTAGCGCCACGTGTTGGGTGGTGCGGTTGTCCCAAATAACCACGTCGCCGTTAGCCCAGCGATGGCGAAAGGTGAACCGTATATGGATGGTCCAATGGTGGAGCCACTGCAGTGTTTTTGCTTCTGCATCTGAGGAACCCAAGTCGGGCCCTTGAAGGCCACGCACGTAAGTGCCGTTAAAGAAAAGAGCGGTCTCGCCGGTTTCTGGGTGGACGCAAACCAGCGGGTGTTCTTGAGTATCTTCGGCATCATCAGAGGTGCGTATGTCCATGCTGGAGAGTCCTGAGTGAAGCGCCTGTTGTGCTGGGGAATACGAAGCACTAGCGGAATGCACAGCAGTCATCTCAGTAAAACGCTCTTGCTGGTCGGGAGTTAGCGCCTCCCAAGCAGCGGTCATGGAGGACCAAACGGTGTCGCCGCCCACCTTGGGGACGTCAATGGCGTGAAGAACAGTGAAGGCCGGTGGCGCCTCAAGAAAAGAAAAATCGCTGTGCCACACACCACCAAAATTAAATGCTTCAGGTTCCGAGGCTTCTTTTATTACCCCAATTACTTCGGGAAACCCGGCCAGAGGTTCAACAAAAGGTACGGGAGAAAAAGGCCCTAATTGGTGGCTGAAAGCCGTCTGTTGGGCAGGGGAGAGGGCCTGTCCGGGAATTACGACTACCTGGTGTTGGCAGATGGCCGCCCTCAATGATGCGGTTTGTTGTTCGTTCAGCGTAGTGAGATCAAGCCCAGAGATTCGAGCACCCAGTACTCCAGTTAGATGTTCAACGTTCATTGCCGCACCTTAGATCAAGGCAAGAGGAAATGACACCTTGTCTGGTTTAGAGAATCTGCGACAAGAAGAGCTTGGTGCGGTCCTCGGTGGGGTTGGTGAAGAAGTGTTCAGGCGTGCCCACTTCAACGATTTGTCCCTCTTCCATAAAGATGATCCGGTCGGCTACTTCTTTAGCAAAGCCCATTTCGTGGGTTACCACCATCATGGTCATGCCCGAACGAGCCAAGTCTTTCATTACATCCAGCACTTCTTTAATCATCTCAGGGTCAAGAGCAGAGGTTGGTTCGTCAAACAGCATGATGCGTGGTTCCATGGCCAAGGCTCGAGCAATAGCTACCCGCTGCTGTTGACCGCCCGAGAGCTGCCCAGGGAATTTGTCGGCTTGTTCAGGGATGCCCACTAATTCCAAGAGTTCATTCGCCTGCTCGATAGCTTCTGCTTTAGGCTTTTTACGCACCCAAATAGGGGCCAAAGTAACGTTGTCACGTACCGAAAGGTGAGGGAATAGGTTGAACTGTTGAAACACCATCCCTACTTCGGAGCGGATTTTTTCAATATTGCGCATGTCGTTGGTGAGTTCTACCCCGTCAACGGTGATGTCGCCTTCTTGATGATGTTCCAAGCGGTTGATACAGCGGATCCACGTAGATTTTCCCGACCCAGAAGGGCCGAGCACTACCACAACTTCTTGTTCTTTAATGGTGGCCGAAACGTTTTCTAAGGCTTGAAAGTCGCCGTACCACTTAGAAACGCCGCTACAGACAATCATGTCTGGGGCGTCACTTAGGTCGCGACCTGAGCGAGTGGTGGTGATGGTGTTGTCTGTTTCATTCATAGTTAGTTACCTCATCGTTCGCCGAGGCCGACACGCTTTTCAATGCGTTGACTGGCTTTCGACATGGAATAGGAAATGACCCAGTAAAGCACTGAGACAAAGAATAAGTTTTCACGGGCGGAACCGATGAAAGCTGTTTGGTTTGGGATGACCGATCGACCGACATAGAGCAGGTCGAAGAGGCCAATGATGTAGAGCAGCGACGTTTCTTTGAAGGTACCGATGGTTTGGCCCACCATGGGAGGAATAGACATGCGTAGGGCCTGAGGTAAAACGATGAACACGGTTTTTTGCGAGGTAGACATGCCGACTGCTTCGGCTGCTTCGTGTTGGCCGCGAGTGACCGATTGCAACCCACCGCGAATGTTTTCCGCTACGTAGGCGGCTGAGAAGAGGGCATAACCGATGGTTACCGAGGTAATCTCAGGCAGGTCCATTCCCTCGGGCAGAAAGAGGGGGAGCATCACCGAAAAGAAGATCAAGATGGTGATCAGCGGAACACCTCGGATGAACTCAATGAACGTGGTGGCCAGCAAACGAAAGATCGGCATATTGGAGGTGCGAGCGAGGGCCAGCAATACGCCAAAGGGGTAAGACAAAACAATGGTGAAAAACGCTACTACCAAAGTAAGGGTCGCTCCGCCAAAGAACAAATCACCGGGTACCTCTACCGTTGAGGGCGTGTTGACTGCGGTAATTAACCAACCGGTAATGAGTATGAACCCAGACCAGATGCTGGAATACCGCCGACGGGTAGATTTATCTCCGCTGAAAGTGGGAGCAGCCAAGGAGAAAAGGCCCAAGGCGATTAAGAAAATGCGAACGATCATGCGCATCGGGGTCAGGAAAGAGCCAAAACCGACCAAAAGTATCAGCATGGCGACGATTCGACCGATTTCACCCAAACTAGGTTTGGTGAGCGTATAAAGGAGCAAGCCGCCGACTACTAAAAACCCTAAGACCAGGGGAATGTCGGTGTATAACACGTGATTCATGGTGAAGGATGGATCGCGAAGCACGAGATAGATCAAGAAAAACGGAGAGAGCAACCAGAGGCCCAGTAAGACGCCCCGGGTACGCCCTTCGGGGAGGCGATCACGAAGAACAACGCCGAGGTAGTAGGCCCCAACTAGAACAAACAACATGATAGTCCACGGCAGTTGGGTGCTAAAAGCTACCGTGCCAGGCTCTGACATGACCTGCGGAGTGCGATCCCCGACAAAAGAATGGCGGCCGTAGGGGATAAACCAAAGGGTGGCGATAATTGAAGCAAAGGTACCAACCAATAGGGTGAGCGAGCTGAGAGATCGTCCATCACCTTCATCTTCGTTTTCATTGGCGCTTCGCTTGAATATAAAGCCAGCGAGCAATACTACACCAGCTGCTATTTCCCATTTGATGGTTCCGGAGGTGCTTAATGGGGCCAGCAAGACCATGATGGCCAGGCCAACGCCAAAAGAAAAAGATGATTTAGCAAGGCGAGCGAAAGGCACACGGGTGCCGCCTCGCCAAATGGCCATAGAGAGCCCGGCCAGGACCAAAAGGGTTGCAAAAGAGAACCAAATGCGGTTGTATTGCGCTTCGGGGTAGGCAAAGGACATGTAGAGCCGTGAGTTGACGGCCACGGCATCCCACTGTCGGTCAGGGTTGAAGGCAAAACCCAGCAAGCCTTTGGCCAAAGATAAGACCACCAGTGAGGTAATTATGGTGATGAGGGTGTTGCCCACGTTGGAGAAGAGGTTTTTCTTTAACCATTCTTTGGGTGGTAGATGTGGCTCCTGTGGAGGAGCTGTAATAACCGGTACTCCGGCGGATGATTGGATTTCAGTCATTATCGCTCCACCAACTTGAGACGCATATTAAAGAAGTTCACGACCACCGAAATGGTAAGCGAACAAGCGAGATAGAAGAGCATCCACACCGACATAACGGGGAGGGCCTTTCCGGTTTGGTTATAGATGGTTTGCCCAACCTGCACAATGTCGCTGTAGCCCACGGCGATAGCCAGCGAAGTATTTTTGGTCAAACTTAGATACTGGTTACCGAGTGGCGGTAAAGAAATACGAAATGCTTGAGGCAGAATGACTCGGCGTAGGGACTGAGCACGGTTTAAACCGACGGCACTGGCTGCCTCGACCTGGCCCTTAGGCACAGAAAGAATGCCACCTCGAAGGATTTCACCGATATGCGCTGAGTGGTAGAACGTCACCCCAAAGAACAAGGCGGCAAAGCCTCGAGTCATGGTTAAACCGTTCAGACCGTAGTTGGCGAAATTGCCAGGTTTGAGAACATCGGGGCGCATGGCATCAAACGGGCGAGCGGCCCCATCAACGTTGAACTTCGTTTCGGCCAGCCTAAAGAGGTCTTGTCCTGAGTTGAGCAACCAAGAGGACAGCCCCGTCCATTTGTAGATCACTACAATGACCACCACCGAGGCGAGGCCGGCAAAGATCATGCGGAACCAGTCATCGTCGCTTAAGTTGAGATGGCCAGACCCGCTACGGCGGTCAGCGCGAAATTTTCGAATCCAACGCAGAGCGAGCAGTACCGCGATGACGGAAATCGCCGCTTGGGTTATGGGGATGGTCAATGAGTCAATCAGGCCAGCTATCCCACCCATGATGGGCCCCACGAAGGAAAAAACTGGGTGAATAAAAAGGCCGATGAAGCCGAAGAGCGCTAATGTGCCGGTAGCCCACAAGATGGGGGAGGTCTCCCGCCCGGTTTCGTCGTGCAATTTGAGGCGTTGTTTGCGCACAAAATAGGCAGCAATGGCCCCCAGCAAAATGACGATAGCCCATTGGTAAAACCCATCGGCGATGAATACTCGAGGGAGAGAGAGTCCTTTGTTGGAGATATGCAACCAGTTGTGAATTGGGCCTTGGTCTTGGTTTAACGGGCCAGCTGCCGCCGTGGGGTCCAAAAAGGTGGTCCTGGGCAGGGTGGCCATGACGGAAGAATAAAAGATGATCTGCACGAGCAACGGAACGTTGCGAAGGCTTTCAACCCACATAGCACCGATTTTGCGGAGCATCCAGTTGTTGGAGAGGCGAGACAAAGCAACGAAAACGCCCAAAATGGTGGAGAAAACAATGCCTACGGCGGCGACGCGTAAGGTGTTGACCATGCCGACCCAGAGCGCTCGTCCCCCGCTGTTGGGCAAGGTATCGATGCCCTCGCTTAACTGAATGTCTACGGGGCGGTCAATGAATTCAAAGCCGATGCTGATGTCTTTAGCGCGTAGGTTGTTGCCGGCTTGACCCACAAAGACCCAGAGGGCGGCCAGTACCACGGCGAGCAAACTAACTTGAGTAAACCATTTGAGGACAACCACGTCGCGCCACAGAGGCACCCTTTGGGCTACCGCTAGTTTAGTGTTCGACGGTTGTTCGACTGGTGCAGTCATTGGTCCAGTTTACGAAGAGGGTGGTGGCCAATGCGAAGCCACCTTGGTTGGTCAGGAGGATAGAACAAAAATGCTGCTCAAGCGCGGAAGGGCCCGTTGCTGGGAGATGCAGGGCATCTCGCCAGCAACGGGGCCATCACGTTAATCAGTAACTCTTTTTATCTACTTAGCGCATTGGTGGAGCGTAGATGAGCCCACCGTCTGCTGCAGGAGCGTTAGCTGAACCTTCACGGAACAAGCCCACTGGGTTCAAGTTGGAGTTATAGATGTCGCTGTAGTTACCAACCTGCTTGATGACTTGGTAGAAGGCATCGGCGGGAAGGCCCATAACGGTCTGCAATTCACCTTCGTCGGTGCCCAAAAGGCGGCCGACTTCACCAGGCTCAGTGAGGAAGTCGTCAACGTTGCTGTTGTTGATGCCGTACTCGTCAGCAATGACGGTGGCGTAAACAGACCAGTTGATGACGTCGCCCCATACAGAGTCGTTCTGTGGGTACACGGGGCCGAGAGGCTCCTTGGAGATAGGTGTAGCGGGGAAAATGATCCATTCACCAATCATTTCGTGCTTGGCCATACGGCCTACCAAAGCAGAACCATCGGTGGTGGTTACGTCGCAAGCGCCGCTGATGAAGCTGTCGTAAACTTCATCGCTACCTTCGAAGGTTTGCAAGGTGATGTTTACGCCTTGCAAACGGGCAGCTTCACTGATGTTCTTTTCCGTGGTGGTACCAGCGTTTACACAAACGATGGTGCCTTCAAGGTCAGCGATGTCGGATGAACCGGAGAAACCGTCGGAAATACGAGCCATCAGCTGTTGGCCATCAAAGTAGGTGGTTGGGCCAAAGTCCATACCTAAGTCGGTGTCCCGGCTTTGAGTCCAAGTGGTGGTACGCATGAGCAAGTCAACCTGACCGGTCTGAACAGCGGTGAAGCGTTCAGAAGAAGTCAAAGGAATGAAAGTCACGGCAGTTGCGTCGCCCAAAACGGCGGCGGCAATTACTCGGCAGTAGTCAGCATCGAAGCCGGCGGAAGTTCCGTCAGGCTGGATTACTGAGAAAGCAACGGCGGTCGAGCCGACGCCACAGTTTACGGTGCCTCGATCTTGCACTACCTGAAGAAGGCTGGTGCCTTCAACCAGCTCAACGGCTGTAGTAGGTGCGGCAGTGGTTTCAGTATCTGCGGTAGCTGCGGTAGTCGGAGCTGCAGTGGTGCTTGTGCCTTCGTCGCCGGAGTCGCTACCGCATGCTGCGGCAACAAGACCAATTGAAAGGAACAAAGCGAGAAGCTTGAAAAGCTTGCTCATATGGGGAACCCCCTCGGTTCATTAGGTATATCCCAATTTGGGAATGTCATCCGTCGGTGGACGACTTTTAAAGGTTAGGTGACGGTGGTCACCAGCGCAACTTGAGCAGCGATTTTTGCCGTGGATCCCACAAGGTGTAATGTTTTTGTAATGAACGCTAAACCGGCCACCTCGACTTCTCTTGCCACAATTTCTACAGTTACGGGTGCTATTTCGCCTGATCAGTTGGGACGCACGTTGATGCATGAGCATCTAACTGTGGGGTATTCCGGTTGGGAATCGCACACCAGCCGCCCGGGTCTTTCGCGTGCTGATATGAGGGCCGTCTGTATAGATCGCATCGCAGAATTGCAAGATTTGGGCTACTCCTCGCTGCTGGACCCTTGTCCATCTGACTTGGGTCGTGATGTGGAGTTGATGGTTGAGGTTGCCGAGGCCACGGGTTTCAACATTATTTGTGCTACTGGTTTGTACCGGCAGGAAGGTGGCGGGGTGGCCTATTGGCTGCATAAAGGCCAGTACGAAGATATTCAGCCGGTGATGACCGAACAGTTTGTGGCCGAACTCACCGAGGGCATCGGCACCACCGGGGTGCGGGCGGGAATAATTAAATGCGGCACCGGTCATGGAGGAATGTCTGATTACGAACGCACGGTGTTTAACGCCGTAGCGGCAGCATCTTGCGTTACCGGGGCTCCTATCACGACGCACACCGACGACGGAGCGGTAGGAGACATTCAACAACAAGTATTGGTGGACGCTGAGGTGCCTGCGCATCGAATAGTTATCGGCCACTCATGCGGCAGCACCGACACCGACTATCACCTAGGTATTGCCACCGGCGGAAGTTATTTAGGTTTCGACCGTTTTGGCATTGAGGCGTTTATGTCTGATGAAGATCGTGTGGATGCGTTGGTGCGCCTTTTGCGTCAGGGGGCTGGCGACCGGGTGGTGGTGAGCCACGACTCGGTGTGGTGTTGGCGCGGCGAACCGTTTCCGTCGCACGCCATGAGCCAGTTGGCTGAAGTAATGGAACCCACCCGGTTTGATCGCGAGATCGTGCCCATGTTGATTGACCGAGGGGTTACGCAAGCAGAGATCGACAAGTTGGTGGTAGATAACCCGCGAAGGTTCTTTGCTGGGGAGCCTTTGCCTGCGCTGGCTAAAAGCTAAGCGGTGACTTGATTAGTTAAAAAGCGGGCGGCCAAAATGGCACCGAAAATACCCCCGGAAGTAGACAGCACCAAATCGCTTACCGTGTCGTCGTAGGTGAGTTGTAGCCCGGCGGTGCCCATGGATTGCACAATCCATTCCATGCCTTCCCAAGCCACTATGGCTAAAGCGCCAAATCCTGCGCCCAGAAGGGTCAGGTTCCAGCGGGCTAAACCAGCGGGAGCCAGAAATATCACTAAGGCCGCTACTAAAAACACCCAGTTAATGAAATGTAAGAAGTCGTCAAAGTTGTGCACGGTGTTATAGAGGTTCACCAAGTTGCCGGCGAGGTCTAAAACAAAAGGTAGCACCAGTAAAGCGTCAGCGAGGTAGGGGTAGTTTCGTTGATTAACTGGTTTTCGCCGGGTGGCGAGAAACCAGATGAGGGGGACAATCAACGCCGAAATAGGGTAACCGACGGCTCGTTCAGGCCAGCCTTTACCGATGACGCCGGGGATGTCGGGGAATACAAGCCCCAGCAGCAGGCAAGCGGCCAGCGAAGCCTTTATCGCCCACATGAACTTGCGCGGTGAAATAAAAGCCATTAATTTATTTGACGATCTAGGTGCTCCCAGTAAGGAGCACGCAATTTAAACTTTTGCAACTTTCCGGTGGCTGTGCGGTCGAGTTCGTGGCGAAACTCCACTGAGGTGGGGCACTTGTAGTGGGCGAGCAGTTCGCGGCAATGGTCAATAAGGTCATTTTCGGTTATTGAAGTATCGGTGCAAACTACGAGGGCTTTTACTGTTTCTCCCCATTTTTCGTGAGGTACCCCGATGACCGCTGCTTCGGCTACCGCAGGGTGTGAGAAAAGAGCGTCTTCCACTTCGATGGATGACACGTTTTCTCCGCCAGAAATAATGACATCTTTTTTTCGGTCGGTAATGGTGGCGTAGTTGTCGTCACCAATGGTGGCGCCGTCACCGGTATGAAACCACCCGTCGGCTAAAGCTTTTTCGGTTCCCTCTGGTTGGTCCCAGTAGCTTTTTAGTACATGGTTGCTGCGAGCCAGGAGTTCCCCATCGGGGGCTGTGCTGAGTTCTACCCCGAGGGCGGGGGCTCCGGCGCGGGAGAGTTCAACGGCGCGTTGTCCGGCGTCAAGGTGGTCCCATTCGGCTCGGGAGCGGTTCATGGTGAGCAGCGGTGCTGTTTCGGTGAGCCCGTAAATCTGGATGAATTCCCAATCCAGTTCGGTTTCTACTCGTTCAATGATGCTGGTGGGCGGTGGGGCACCGGCCACCACGATGCGCATAGTTGCGGCACCAGGGATCGGCCCGTCCCAGTCGGCGGCGGCTTCTAGGACGGCGGTGATTACCGCGGGAGCGCCACAAAGCAAGGTGACTCCGTGTCGTTCAATGCGGCGCAAGATTTCTGGCCCGTCTACTTTGCGTAAAATAATGTGTTGACCGCCCATTCCGGTGATGGCGTAAGGCATGCCCCAGCCGTTGCAGTGAAACATGGGCAGAGTGTGGAGGTAGACCTCGCGGTCGTTGACCCCGCTTTGCCATCCGAACACTGCGGCGTTGAGCCAGAGGTTGCGGTGGGTCATCTCGACCCCTTTGGGGCGAGCGGTGGTTCCACTGGTGTAGTTGATGGTGGCGGTGGCGTGTTCGCTGGGTTCCCACGGTTGAGGAGCGACGTCGTAGTTAAAGAGTGCATCGGATTCTGGGCCAGCAGTGAATTGGTGTTTTACGTCGAAGTCGCCGTGTTGTTCAGCCAACTCGGGGTCAATGATCAGCACCTCGGCTTCTGAGTGGTTAAGGATGAATTGTATTTCTGGTTTGCTGAGGCGAAAGTTGATGGGCACGCCAACCCGCCCGTAGGCGCTGGTACCGAAAAGAAACACCAAAAGTCGGGCTGAATTGTGCGAGACCATGGCGACGCGGGTGCCGATGGCTAAGCCCAAACCATCAAGGCCAGCGGCCAGGGCCCGTGCTGATTGCGCTAGTTGTCGGTAGGTCAGGTCGGACAGAGCGGGGGCTGGTTGATTGGGCTCGTCAATAATGGCTATGCGGTCGCCGTAAACTCGTTCGGCCCGGTCAAGGTAGTCGGTAATGGTAAGAGGGATTTCCATGAAGGGCTCGCTTGTTTGGTTAAAGGGGTGAGTGGTTAGATACGGAGAATAGCCCAGTTTGCAAATGGTAAGTCAAGCAGGGCGGCGAGGGCCTACCCTGTGAGAAGCGAAAGGAAAATAATGAGCGACCAAAACGACGAGGTGCTGATCGGTTACCGGTCCAGTATTGACAATATTGATTCGGCGCTCATCGTGTTGTTGGCCGAACGGTTTAAGGTCACCGGCAAGGTAGGGGAATATAAAGCGCAATCAGGTATGGCGCCGGCCGACCCGGGGAGAGAAGCCGAACAGGTGGAGCGGCTTCGTGAGCTTTCTGCGCAGGCTGGGTTGGATCCCGTTTTTTCTGAGAAGTTTTTGCGCTTTATTATTGATGAGGTGATTCGTCATCACCTGCAGGCCAACGAGAAGGAGTAAAGCCTTTTTTGCGAAGAAGGGTTAGCTCGCTGCTTCTTCAGCGGCCCGGTCTTTGGTTACTTCATCAAGCTCTAGATACTCTTCGCCGGTATCTACCCAGTTTTCAAATTCGATGACCCCGATGTCGGTGAAGCGGTCGCGTAGCCATCCGTCGCCGGCATCCAACAAACCAAGTTTGCGGCAGTTGGGGACGATCTTTGAAAAGAGCATGCGTTGAAATATTCGCAGTTCGTCGGGCATTGATAACTGGAACTTCACCATGTCTTTTACATCGACTCCCACGCGTTCCCATACTTCTTGGCGCATGAAGCGGTCGCGCATGCGCAGGGCTGCTTCGAAGACAAATACTTGGCGGTCGCGGAGTTCGGCGGCTGTCATGTCTTGGTAAATTTCCTTGAGGGTAATTACCCCAAAAGCTACGTGGCGGGCTTCGTCGGCCATGACGTAGCGCAAAAGCTTTTTCAGCAGGGGTTCTTCGGTGGTTTGATGCATGAAGCCAAAGGCCGCTAAGGCCAAGCCTTCCACCATGATCTGCATGCCCAAGTAGGTCATGTCCCATCGACTGTCGTTGACGATGTCGTCAAGGAGTAAACCCAGATGGGTGTTGCAGGGGTAGTCAATACCGCCCATTTTGGTGTCCAGATATTGGGCAAAGACTTCTACGTGGCGAGCTTCGTCCATTACTTGGGTGGCGGCGTAGTATTTGGCGTCTATCCAGGGCACGGTTTCTACAATTTTTGCTGTACAGATCAAGGCACCTTGTTCACCGTGCATAAATTGGGCCAGGCTCCATTTGAAGGATTCCACTCCCAACTCGGTCCATTCTTTTTCGTTGAATTTGTAAAGCGGCGACTCGGGGTTTTCGGCGAAATACTGAACTTCAAGTGGGTCAGCGGCGGTGAGTACTGCGTAGGGGTCAACATCTATTGACCAATCTAAGTCGGTCTGACCGTTCCACTGAGAGGTCTTGGCTTTTTCGTAGAGTTTGTCTAACGCCGGCCGTGACCCTTTGTCGTAGTCCCAGGTGAAGATGGCATCGGCGTTGTCTTCTACGGTGTGAATAGCCGAGGTGACGTCGCTGTTCCAAACCGAGTATTCAGATATGCGCTCTGGGTCGTTGGCGTAGTTGGCCAATGAGTATTCGTCGCTTACGGGGTTTTCGGTGGCTGTCATTGGATGGTCCTTTGTTGAGTTGTGGCTAGTCTTGGTGGTCGGATTGGGGGGGACAAACTTGAGATGAAACGGTTGATTAGTTTGGTCCAAGCCTCAGGGGAGGGCAGGTTGAGACCCATGGTGCGGGTCAAGATCATGCCGAAACCGATGGCGTGAGCGAGACGCACTACGGCAAGGTCATCAAGTTCTGGGTCGAGCAATCCAGCCGTCTTGGCGGCGGTAATGAGGCCGGCCAGTTGCTGCTCTTCTTCGTCAATTTGTTTTTGGATGCGCTCAGAAAGTTCAGGGTCTCGGCGAGAGGCCACGATGGCTTCTAAAAAAAGTCCGGTTCCTTCATGCAGGTCATCGAGAAGGTGCTCGCCGAGTTCAGCCAGGACCACGGTGGGGGACCGTTGATCAGTGGCGGAGCGCAGGAGGCGAGTGATTTCGTCGGGCATGTGGTGCTCAACGGCATCCAGAATCAATTGCGCTTTGCCGGTGTACCGACTGTAAATAGCACCGGTGGTGACGCCGGCTCGGCGGGCTATTTCGGCCACGCCAGCTTGTTCGTAGCCTTTTTCGGCAAAGAGTTCAGCGGCGGCGTGGAGAAGGCGATGGCTAATGTCGCCACCAGAGGTAACTGCTTGTTCTTGGAGGGGAACATCCAATGTAACGTCAAGAGCCATGGGGCGATAATAACGGTCATTATCAGGAAAAGCAAACAGAGGCTGGTTTTCTTTTTGTACGTTGAGGTCTATGGTGTCCTAAGCAGGCTATAAGTAGAATTTCTGAGCCTAAAGAGGTCTGCCACAAAGAGGAGCGTCAATGGAGTTCGGGGTAAGTATTTTTCCATGCGCGTACACCATTGCTCCCACCGTGTTGGGGCCAGCGTTAGAAAGCCGCGGCTTTGAGTCGCTTTGGGTGGCTGAGCACAGCCATATTCCCGTGGATCGCACGGCGCCCTGGCCAGGTGGGTCAGTGCTGCCACAAATGTATTACGACACCATGGATCCCTTTGTCGTGCTTTCCGCAGTGGCGGCAGTTACCACCAAACTAAAAGTAGCAACCGGTATTGCCTTGGTGATCCAACGCGACACTATTCAGTTGGCCAAAGAAGTGGCCACCCTTGACGTCCTCTCCGGAGGGCGTTTTTTGTTGGGCATCGGAGCAGGCTGGGGACTCGAAGAAATGCAGAACCACGGCACCGACCCCGCCCGCCGCTTTGGTTTGATGCGTGAAAAAATGGAAGCTATGAAAACCATTTGGCAGAATGACCCGGCGGAGTACCACGGCCAACAAGTGGAGTTTGCGCCGCTAGTGGCGAACCCCAAGCCAATACAAAAACCACATCCACCGATCCATGTGGGGGGTGCTTTTCCTGGTGGGCTAAACCGGGCGGTGCGTTACGGCAACGGGTGGATTCCCATTGCCGGTCGCGGCGACTTTGACCCGGCCACATGGTTGTCTGCTCGAGATCAAGCATGTGAAGAAGCCGGCCGCCACCCTGATGAGGTAGAGGTCACTATTTATGGGGCACCCCACGATCGAGCGCAGATAGAAGAGTTCGCCGCTTTAGGCGTTAACCGCGTGGTGTTTGGTTTGCCTCCTGAAGGAGCCGACAAGGTGTTGCCGATGCTTGACCAGTTAGCAGAAATTAAAGCGGGTCTTTAGACCTGAGTAGCGGCCAAGTCGGCGGCCAGCGCAGATTGCTGTTCGGCGGTTAACGCTATCTCGTCGGTGAGGTCAGGGAAGTCGCAGCCCACCGCTACTGGCCCACCACCGGGTTCAACTTGATCCAAAGAAAAGGTCAGGTACTGCACGGCAGAAAGCCGGTCATCGCCCACTTGTGCCGGGTCGAACTCGGCGTACACCCGGGACCCATCGCTGAGGACTAAATAAAGGTGTGCTTGAAGGCCCAGCCATTTGATCAACAAAGGTTTACGGTCGACTTCGGCGGCGATCTCTATAAGTAAAGCGCAGCCCAATTGCCCTACTCCGCCCAGAAGTTCGTTGTAGGTGGAGAGCTCTTCTTCAATAGATGATTCGCGCACAATTTTTTCGGCCCGCATCATTTCTTGCACCTGATAGCGAATGGTGGCGTGGTTCTCAAAAAGAAAAGTTAAGTAGTCGCCGAGATGCACTCGTCTCGGCGCTTTGATGGCCATAGCGGCTTGTCGTTCGCTGTCTCGCTGGTCGGCGTAAGTTTCAAAGTCGACAATCTGGCTACGACGTACATGGTGGGGGGGAAGGTTCATGAAGGTTCCTCTGGAATAACGGGGGTCGGGAAGCCATCGGGCCGGTAGGCCCGGGCCAAAATGGTCATGGGATGAAGGGGTCGACGGTCGGCATGTTGACCGAATTGCAGAGCAGCCAGCGGGCAGTCGGTAGCCCAGACTTCAGCATCGGCGGCGGCCATACCCTCGAAAGCTTTTTTGCCGATGCGTACCGAAACCTCGTAACTTTCGGTCTTCATGGCGTAGGTGCCGTCGTGGCCACAGCACTCCATGGTGGTCTTGGGTTTTACTCCAGGAATATTGCGCAACAGGTCGCGGCCCTTAAAGCCCACCGCTTGAGCACGAAGGTGACAAGGGGTGTGGTAACTAATATCACCGGGGGTGGAGGCGAAGTCGGTGTTGAAGCGTTCTTCGTTGCGCAGCGACCAAAGGTATTCGCCAGCATCGACCACTGCTTCGGCCAATGCTTGGGCTTCCAGACGGTCGGCGGGTGCTACTAACTCGGGGTATTCTTGACGCAGCATCATGGAACAAGTGGGGTTGATGACCGCTACTTTTTTGCCGGCCGCCACGTGGGGGGCTAAGCGTTTAAGGTTGGTGGCGGCCCGTTGGCGAAGGGTTTCTAGATCACCGGTTTCCCAGGCCGGCATGCCACAGCAAGCTAAGCCTTTTTCGCAGGTCACCGCTATCTGGTTTTTTTCAAAGACTTCTATGGTGTCGCGGCCCACTTGAGGTTCGTTGTGTTCGACGTAGCAGGTGGGAAAAAGCACTACCTCGCCTTGGTCGGGGGCTTTGATGAGGCCATGTCCTTGGGCCCATTGGGTAAAGGTCCGGCGAGTAAAAGTGGGAAGATCTTTATCAGGGTGTATCCCCAAAACCTTGTCTAAAAACTTTCTATGCAAACCGCTGCGTTGGTTCAAGGTGTTGACGAGACCGCCGCTGGCTCGGGCCAACTTGGCGGTTCGGTCGGGGTCGCTTAACAAACGGTCACGAAGGCTAGACCCTTCTTCGCTATGCCGTTGGGCTTTGTAACGGTGCACCAGTTTGGGAAAATCCAACTGAAATTCGTGGCTGTCGCGCACCGTGTAGGGGCACTGCACCTCACAGAGTTTGCACTGAAAGCATTGGTCCATGACCAGGGCGGTTTGCGGTTCGGTAATCTTGCGTACGTCCCCATCGTGCTGGTCGTCAATAAAGGAAAACAACGAGGGGAAACTGTCGCAATATTTGAAACACATGCGGCATCCGTGGCAGATTTCAAAGGTGCGGTCAATCTCTTGTTGTAGAGCATCAGCATCCCAATAATGATCATCATTCGGGTCGTAAGTCAGCCCCGACGTGGGTTGGTAAGAGAGGTGATCAGCCATGGGTTAATTCTAGAACGCAAACACCGACCTCACCCGAAGGCAAGGCCGGCATTTGAAAAGAATGGTTGTGGACAGGTTTAGCTGTTTTCGTCCAACAAAGCCTGAAAACGACCGGCGTGAGCTTTTTCGGCCTTAGCCAAGGTCTCGAACCAGTCGGCAATTTCATCGAAGCCTTCTTCACGAGCGGTGCGGGTCATCCCGGGGTACATCTCGGTGTACTCGTGGGTTTCGCCGGCTACGGCTGCGGCCAAGTTTTCTAGCGTGTCGCCTATAGGCAAGCCGGTAGCGGGGTCGCCGACTGCTTTTATGTAATCTAGGTGGCCGTGAGCATGGCCAGTTTCCCCTTCGGCGGTGTCGCGGAAGTTGCCGGCAATGTCTGGGTAGCCCTCAACATCAGCCACCTTGGCAAAGTAGAGGTAACGACGGTTGGCCTGAGATTCGCCAGCAAAGGCGGCTTTCAGGTTTTCTAGGGTTTCGCTGCCATCAAGGCCCATGATTGCTCCTGTTGTTGTTCTGGTCAAATGACCAAGAGATGAGAGGGCGATCTTACCGGTTGGGGAGTAAAAGTAAAGAACTCGAAAAAGATTCTTGGGTCAAGACCCGAAAACATTTACCTCAGGGCCGACCAGTTCTTTAAACAAGCCCAACACTTCGCCCGGTTCGTCGTGGCGGCCTGTTTGGGTTTTGGAGTAGACCATCTTGCCGTTGACCGTGACGTCGAAGATCCCTTTGCTGCCGGTAATCAACTTGAGGTCGGTGATGATGTGTTGATAGTTGGAGAGCAGGTCATTTACTACGCTCACGGCGTAGGGCGAATAATCTCAAGGCACGCAGTAGGTGATTTCAATTTGGTAAGTGGTTTGGTCAGTCATGCATTGACCTTAGCCCAACTCCGGCCACCAAGAGTGCGCCCGGGTCGCTGCGCAAGGTTAGTGGTAGCTCGCTGAGTGTTTCGCCGTCGCCGCGCGCCGGCCCAACCCCTTGGACGCTTACTTCAGTGGCCCGAAACATGGTCACCTTGGGGTGGCCAACGTGGCTTCCGGAGCGAATTTTTGTAAAAGAACGCAAGAGTCCAAGGCGACCTACATCGCCTACCACACAAATATCTAGTACCCCGTCGGTGGGGTCGGCGTTGGGGCAAATGGCCATGCCGGCACCAAAAAAAGCGGTGTTTGCTACAGCAACTACTGCGGCTTTTATCTGGTGTGCTTGACCATCTAAAGTTAAGCAGTAATCTTGCGGCTGCATTTTCGGCAACTCGGCCAGCGTGGCCATTGTGTACCGGGCGCTTCCTTTGGGAAAACGCATGGTGTTGGCTCGTTCATTTACCGCCGTAGGGAAGCCGGCAATAACGCTGGTGGCCACCGGTTGAGGCCCACCGGTAATCAAATCTATCGCAGTGGGGTCAGCGAGGGCTCGGTCAACTTGGCTGGCTAAGTCGCCGGCCAGGAGGCCCCAAGCTCGTGCGGCGTCATTGCCGGTGCCCGAGGGAATCAACCCCAAAATGCGCCCACAGTGCGTCAGCGCAGGAAGGGCATGGTGTAATACTCCGTCGCCGCCGGCCAGTAAAATACGTTCTGCGGAGGAAGTCACAATGGCTTGCGAAACAGCTTCAGGGGTTTGGGTTTCCAGTACCTCAGGTTTGAGGCCATGGTGAGCGAGGCGGTCAAGGATTTTGGGAAGGTCGCTCGCCGCACGACCTGCCCGGGCGGCCGGGTTTACTAAAAGTGCTATTTCGCTCATGGTTTCATCATGGTGCATGGTTAGCCTGAAAGCATGAATAGCGAAAAGATTTCTTTAAAGTTTCCTGCTCTCTTTTTGGGTACGGCCTTAGGGTTGGTCGCTTGCGGGGGAGGAAACATTAAAGGCCCTGTTGCCCCAGTTGAGCCGGGCACTGTGCGAGTGGTGGCCGACGACTCGCAAGACTTTGCTCAAGACCGCTACGAAGCAGTGGCCGGCCAAGTACGCATCGAATATGTACTCGATGGCTTTCAAGCCCATACTTTGGTCGTCGAAGGCTACGAAGAACAGATGCGCCTAGAAGTAGCGAACGGTGAAACTGAGGTCGGCACGCTGTCTTTAACGGCGGGCGGTTACATCCTTTATTGTGATATTTCTGGCCACAGAGAAGCAGGCATGGAAGCTCAATTGCTGGTTGAATAAGTTGTGGTAAGCGGCAAAGGCCAGAACGCACAATGGCCCGCCCCAAAGAGGCGAGCCATTGTGAAAAAGATTTACTGCTTAGAGAATTTCAAACAACAAGTAGAGCACGGCGGTAATAGCCAACCCGTACTTGATGGTGTCTTGGTGTTTGTCTAAAACAATCCTGTTTAGCGCACCGTCGTAACCGCCGATCTTGCCCACGGCCGAGAGTTCCATGCCGATCCACATGATGGCGAAGATGGCCCAAATAATGGCTCGGGTGCCGCCTTCAGGGTTGGCGAAGTTTCCGCCGAAGTGGTTGGGCCACATCATGAAAAAGACCAAAGGAATGGAGAACAAGGTGTTTACCCGGCTGGCCCGTGCTGCACGTTTGCCGGCTGCTGGTGCTTCTGCGTCGGCTTCGCCGCCGTTAGCCACGCTGACCGAAGAACCGATAGCGATTTGCTGAGCTGGCCAAATAATCATCCATACGTTGGCGGCCATGGTGGTACCCAAGAGAACGCCAAAAGCGATGCCCATGCCGGGGGCGGTCTTCCAATAATCCATATTGTCGAAAAGACGGTCTTGGTGGAAGAGAATCCAGATACCAGACACCCAAGTTAAGGCAGCAGCCCAACGGAACCACCACAAGGTGCGCCAAGTAATCTTGCGTAAGGCCTCGCCGCGAGCAGCGTCCCCCATTTCACCAAAGGCAGCCCCCTGAATGAAGTTAAAGAAGTACAAGAGGCCAATCCAGGTAATGCCGGCCAAATAGTGGGCGTAACGCCCAAGGGCTTCACCGCCCCCGCCTGTTCCAAACCATGGGTCAAATAATTCCACGAAAGTCTCCCCAACTCTTAAGGCCAACCCGGATGGTGGGCCACTTGTTGTAAGTAGTTATTGCTCGTGCTAGATCATGTCACAACGGATGGCCTATACCAAACATTGTGTTGTAATATCCGAACGTAAGTTAATCAACCACCACGTCGGCGAAACGCTCCCTCAAGGTTTTCTTTGAGAATTTACCTACCGAAGTTTTCGGTACTTCATCAATGAACTCCACGCGGTCGGGCGTCCACCACTTCGGTACCCGGCCGTCCAGCCAAGTCAAAATGTCGTCGGAGGACAGTTCGGCGCCTTCGGCGGCCACCACACAGGCCATGGCACGCTCGCCCCACTTAGTGGACGCCACGCCAATGACCGCTGCTTCTGCAACTTGAGGGTGTGCCATGATTTCGTTTTCCAACTCAACCGAACTAATCCACTCGCCGCCCGACTTGATTAAATCTTTGGTGCGGTCAACCAAGCGGATGTACCCCTCGGCATCGCAAGTAGCGACGTCTCCTGTTTTGAGCCAACCGTCGTCGGTGAATGATTGGTTGGCTCGTTCGTCGTTGTAGTAAGACCGAGCAATCCACGGGCCCCGCACCTGCAATTCGCCCCGTGACGCTCCATCCCAAGGCTGTTCGGTGTCGGTTTCGGTGTCAATAATGCGAAAGTCCACCCCAGGAGTAATGAGCCCTACCCCGGTGCGAATATCGGCTTTTGCATCATCATCAAGGTGAGCCATGGTGGACTTGATGCCACACACCGCAGCCAAGGGGCTGGTTTCGGTCATGCCCCAAGCTTGCAATAAGGGCAGCCCAGTGGCTTCACGGAAGCCCTCCGACAACGTTTTAGGCACCGCTGAACCTCCACACGGAATAGCCCGCAATGAAGAAACGTCTCGGCCTTCTAACTCGGCCAGCACGCCCATCCAAATGGTTGGTACGCCGGCGGCCAAGGTTACTTTTTCGCTTTCTAGTAAGTCGGCCAAAGCCGGGGCACTTAAGTTAGCGCCGGGCATGATCATGGTGGCTCCAGTGGCTACTGCGGCGTGGGCTAAACCCCAAGCGTTGGCATGAAACATCGGTACCACTGGCAAAATTACATCGCTTTCGCAAACCCCTAAAGTGTCGGCCATCATGGCGCCAAAAGTATGGAGCACCATGGAACGATGCGAGTAAACCACCCCTTTGGGGTTGCCGGTAGTGCCCGAGGTGTACATCATGGAACCGGCTCGGTTTTCTTCTACTCGCGTCCATTCCACGGGGTCTGCGGCAGCCAACAATTCTTCGTAGTCGTGCACGTCGGCTCGGATGGCGTCGACATCGGGAGCTGGGGCACCATCGTCCATCAATACCACGTGGCGCACGGTGGAGAACTTGTCCATGAGGGGCCAAATAAGGCCGGCTACCGAATGGTCTAAAAAGATGACCTCGTCTTCGGCATGGTCAACGATGTAAGCCAACTGATCGGGAAAAAGCCGCAGGTTAAGGGTGTGTGCTACTCGCCCAGAACAAGGAGGAGCGAAATAGAGTTCAAGGTGCCGTGCCGTGTTCCAAGCAAAGGTAGCTACCCGGCCGTCGTCCGAGATGCCCAAGTTGTCAAGCACCCCGCCCAGGCGTCGGGTGCGTTCGGCCCACGCCCCGTAAGTTAAGCGTTCGCGTCCTGTGGGGGTAGCGGTGACGATTGTTTTGTCGGAAAAAAGACGCTCGGCTCGGTCGAAGAGGTGAATCAGCGACAACGGCGTGTCCATCATTAAGCCATCCATGAAAATTCCTGCTTTCTTATTGAGAGTTTTTAGTAACGGAGGTTTAGTTTTGCGCCTCAGCGTGGGCCAAGGCGGCGCTTACCAAGCCAACGTACTCTGCCTGCTCGTCGTCGTTGAGCACGGCATGATCAAGAGCCGAGGCGGCTTCGGTGGCCGTTTCGATGTCGGCCACCGTTTGTGGGTCAGCCGGTTGGTCGGCGCTGTCTGCCCAACCAAAGATGCCTACGTTGGAGCCACCATTTTTTGCTTGGACCAGAGAAACGGGGGATGCGCCGGCGGCTCGAGCTGCCGCGGCGTGGCGGCAAAAACGTAACTCCCGCACTACCTGCACTAACAAATAGGCCAATCCTTCAGCGTCGTCGGGCCGGTCTGCGTCACGCCACCCGGCAAAAAGTGCAGCATCGGTATCATCTGCGGCGTCGGCAATGCGCCCGGCCAGTTCAGCCAAGCGGGCTGCCCCGGCAAAACCTTCAAGATATGTGCGGCCCTGCTCTACACAAATTTGTGTATACAAAGCGCCAGCGGCCGAAGGGCTGAGGTCATCTACCCAGTTTTCGTTGATCATGTCAAAGTTGATACACCAAGCAGCATCGGTGGCTTCTTGAGCAGAGATATCGCCAATGACGCCCATGCGCCCCATCACGTAACTGGCCATGCTCTTGGGTAGGCCGATTTCAACGCCGCGGCCAAAGGTGGTGCGGTCCAGCATGAAACGAGCGCCCAGCACCTGAACGGCTTGGGCAGAGTCTTGGGCACAGGAAAGGTCGGTCATGGCGTTAATCCTTTAGTAGTAATGGGTGACAAAGGAAACTAGCAAACCTTTGGGGCAGGGTCTTAACCCAGCGTGGCAGTCACCCCAAAAGCAATCAGAATGAGGTTGCGGGCCACGTCTCGCCAAGACAGTGGTCGGGTCGACCAGGCGCCGAAACAACCGCACCCTTGGGTCAACCCAGCCCGTAGGCGACCGATCAGCAACACGGTAAAAGCGCTAAGCAAAGCCACCGCACAAGGCCCCCCGGTGGCTGGGTTAATGATCAACAAAAAAGCGGTAAGTAACTCAACTAGCGGGAGAGCGATACTGAGTTGGCGAGGCGCGGGGAGCCCGAAATCTCGCAGCGAACGCCGGGTATCAAGGGGGCGGCGAAGTTTGTTTACCCCGGCCACCAGAAAAACTATTGCTAAAAGTAAAGCAGAAATATTGGGCATAGCCAAAGACACTTAATAACCCAGCGAAACGTCAACTGGGGCCAGCAACTCTTGTCCTTGGCTAAACCGACGGACGTTTTCTTCTATGAAGGGCACCAACACCTCAAGGCCCATGTCGGGGGTGTTGCCAATATGAGGGGTGATCAAACAATTCGGGAGCGACCAGAGAGGATGTTGGTCGGGGAGAGGTTCGGGGTCGGTGACGTCGAGCGCAGCCCCGCCGATGCTGTTGGTTTTTAAAGCCTGCACCAGGGCCTCAGTATCAATGTGGCCACCGCGCGCCACGTTGACAATCCATGTGTGCTCCGGCAACGCCGCAAGTTCTGCAGCACCAATAATGCCGCGAGTTTCTGCGGTCAAGGAAAGAGCCAAAATCAGTAAGTCGGTGCGGGGCAGAACTTCCATTAAACGAGCAGAGGTCAGGGTTCGGTTGGCGCCTTCCATGGGTTCGCCAGAGCGGCGAACCACAGAAATGTCACAATTAAATGGTGCCAACAAAGGCAATAAACTTCGGGTGATGCCTCCGCCCCCCAAAATGGTGATGTGGCTGCCCGAAAGCACTCGTCCTACCGGGCCGCTCCAAGACTGTTGCCGGGCATAGTCGTGAAGGTTTTTAAAACCGGCCAAACTCATGGCCAAAGCAGTTTCGGCCACCTCGTTGGAGTAAACGCCTTTGCCGCAAGTCCACGTCCACTGGGGGTCGAGGTGCTGAGCAAAAGGCTCAATGCCGGCATAGGGCAGTTGAATCCATTCGAGGTGCGGCGCACGGGTGGCCATCTCGGGGAAAAGGTCCGGGCGTGCCGGGTCGGCCCAAACTAAACCAGTGGCTTCTTCAAGGGGAGAAACTTGCCCGCCACCGGCTTCTACCGCCGCACAAAGTTGACGGTGCATGGTCGGCCGAGTATCGGGAGCGACAGCAATTTTTGGACGAGGAGACTGAGTCATTGCGTGTTAAAGGCCATTACGTCAGCGTCAGAGGCTACCCCTGGGCTGCGGTACCGGCGTAGGGGGAAGGGTCGCCGGCTACCGGAAACTCTGGTCGAGACCAAGAGGTTAAGGCAGCCAAGCTTTCGGCCACCGGTCGCCATGTTTCTGGGTCCCACCCTTGGGCCGAAGCCAACAACGAACCGTCTTGTCTTATAACGGCAAAGGCAGGAAGAATCTCAAGACCCAGCGCACTAACTAGCGAGCGGTCGGGGTCGGCCAAGGTGAGGACTTCGTCAGCGAGTGGGCCAAGAAACTGAGCAGCCCCCTCGGCGTTGGTGCCGGCCACCAAGTAAGCCACCCGCACGTCGGCTCCTTGGAAGTTTGTTAAGACCCGCCGTGCGGTATCGAGCAGCCAAGAACTTTCATGAGTAAAAGGGTCAAGGGCAACTATGGCCAGCGGAAAAGTGGTTAAAAACTCGCTCACCGGGCGGGCCTGACTGCCTACCGGGTGAAGCTCCGTTTGAAGAATTTTTGTTAGGTCAAGGTTTGATTCAGGCACAGCAGGGACGTTAGCAAGCGTCAGACCCAACTGCCGACATGGATGAAGAGTTCTCCATTGGGAACTAGCGTGAGTTTTGTGCCTGCTCCAAAAGAATCTGACCACAGTATTTCGCAGCCGCTCCTGCCCGTAGCGGTCTTGGCCTGGGGCGCTGAATGGCTTCGCGACTTGCCGTGGCGCAACACGCGAGACCCCTGGGCGGTTCTGGTGGCTGAAGTGATGTTGCAACAAACACAAATTGACCGGGTGTTGCCTCGATGGCCAACCTTTTTAGAGCGGTTCCCCGATGCCGCCACCTGCGCGGCCGGGTCAGCAGGGGAGGTGGTGCAGGAATGGTCTGGCCTGGGCTTCAACCGGAGGGCCGTGATGTTGCATCGTTGCGCCACGGTGCTGGTTAACGAACACCACGGCGTAGTGCCTGACGAGCTGCCGGCGCTGCTGGCTTTACCGGGGGTAGGGCCTTACACAGCTCGAGCAGTTCTGGCCTTTGCTTTTGAACAAGACGCTGCGGTGGTGGACACCAACGTGGGGCGGGTTTTGGCACGTTTCGCCGGGTGCTCGTTGAAGCCTCGGCAAGCACAAGACATGGCTGATGCTTCGGTGCCGGTAGGGGCCGGGTGGGCGTGGAATCAAGCAGTTTTGGATTTGGGCTCCATGGTGTGTCGGGCCCGTGCGCCTCGTTGTAAACAATGTCCGATTGCTGAGGCTTGTGTATGGCAAGGGAACCGAGAAAAAAATGGGCCAGATCCGGCGCCTGGCTCAGCGGGGGTGGCCGGTAAACAATCTCGATTTGAAGGCTCAGACCGGCAAGGTCGGGGGCGACTGGTGGCCGCTTTGGGGCTGGGCCCGGTTAACGGAGACCATTTAGCGCCGGTCATGGGGTGGCCTGATGATCCTCAGCGGGCACAACGAGTAGCAGCCACCGTGGTGGCCGATGGGTTAGCGCAAGAAACCAATAACGGTTTCGTTCTCCCCTAGAGGTGGGCTACGGGGCGGTGATTTTTTCTACCAGTTGCGCAAAAGCGGTTTCGGCCAGTGATCGCATCTCATGGTCAGTGCGGTCCTGAATAGGGTGAGTGGTGAATACGCGTGCTACCTCAAGACCCAGCGCTTTGGCTTGGATTTCCGCAGCGTCCACAAAAGGGGCGGAGGCCACAAAAACCCCGGGGATGCCTCGCCGTTCAAAATCGTTGATGTCGTGCACACTGCACGTGGTACAAGAACCTCAATCGGCGAGTGCTTCAATAACCGCATGGCAACTGGTGGCGATTTCGTGGCGCAGGTCAACCGGAGCTGGTTTGGCAAAGGTGGGTTTGACGTACCGGCGCACTTCGGCCCCCTGGCCACTCAACAGTGTTTCGAGATGATCTAAAAACACGTTGCCCCGAGGTTTAGAAATATCTAACAAGCCCACGGTCAAACCTTGGAGCGTGGCGGGACGGTCACAGAGAGGCCGTTGCTCGGGCTGGTTTTCTGCGGTGGGGTCCAGCATTACGGCATTTAAGTTTTGGGTCATAGTGGTATCTCCTTGGTAACCGGGTCGCTGCCGGTGTTTCCGTTTAGCCAACCGCCGATGATGGCCGAGAACAAACCAGCGGACCCCCCGGCGTGAACGATCAGCAAACCGCCGGGGCGAAACTTGGGGAGTTGCAGGCCAGCAAAACCGGTTGGGATGCCCTCGTCAATGCCGTGAGCGCCCACAATAATGTCATCGGCGTCAATGACCAAAAGTTCACTCAGTTCAGTCAGAAAACGTGAGCGGTCCCATCCGGCATCAACAAACCGGGACAGGTGCTCGGGCGAGAGCACCAACATGGCATCAATGCCCATGACCATGCGAGAAGACACGGTAGAGCGTAAACCGTCAGCCAACATACGTACTAACGATTCTGGGCTGCGGCTTTGTTGATCAAAAAGTAAGCGCGGGCCTTCCCCGGCGAAAGCGGTCACCGTATTTTGCTGGGCGGTGAACCCTTCTTCTTGGGCCAGCGAGGTCCAGGCAGAAGGTGCTTCAGCGAAGCAAAAACCTTGTTTGCCCATATGTCCTAAGGTGGCTCGGTCAATGCCGCCGGGAGCACCACCGCCGAGATTACGAACAATGAGTTGCACCGCACGACCGATGGTGCTGTTGGCACGGTTGCCGTGACCCAACACGTTGACGCCAGAGTTCATGCCAATGCGTTCGGTTATAGGCCCGTTAACCACAAAGATGGGCCCCACCGACATGGTGGTGGCCAGCACCCCGTGCATGTTGAATTGGTCGGTGCAGATAGCTTCGAGCGCGGTTAAAACCACCGGAAAATATTCGGGCAAGCAACCGGCCATCACCGCGTTAATGGCCGCTTTTTCTACTGTGCATTCTGCTAAATCGGGGGGCACGACAGCCACCACATCTTGGGGGCTTCGGGTGGTGCCTTCCAACATGCGTAAAACCCGAGCTTCGGTAGGAGGAACCACCGGAAGGCCGTCGGTCCATCCTCGGTCAAAAAGCGCTTCCATAGGGTCTTCGAGGGTGGCGACCTCAATGCGGCGGGCCTGGATGGTGTTTCCGCTGTAGCGGACCCTTAGTTCGTCGACCCGCCCGGGGTCAACCGAAAGAGAACCTCAACCAGGTTTAAAATCCACCAGATCAGGGCCCAAACCGGTAACGCCGGTAATTGATTCCCATGCGGCACGGTTCCAACCTGCGGTGCGTTCGGTTTCTACACCGTCTACGGTTTTTATGAGGGTGGGTACGGCCTCGATGTCGTGGTGCCAACTGACGGCGAGATCTGTGTCGTCGACTACCCAATCTCCGGTGGTGGGGAAAGCCGGGTCGTCTTGGCTGTACAAGGTGATGTGGCCGGCCTGGCCAAGTTCGATAAGCACATCGGCAGCAAGCAAGCAGGCCGGGCAGTCGGATTTAACAATTACCGAAACCCCATCGGGGAGGGGAGCGAAGTCAACTTTTGTGGGCACCGGGGCAGTCTGACAGATATTTGCCTTGATGAGAAATCAGTCACAGTTTGTGAGATATGCCAAGATGCTCCCTACCCTCGCGAACAATGAATGCTGAGGCTGCGTCGCTAGACGTCACGTTTTACGGAGTGCGCGGGTCCACCCCGTGCTCGTGTGAAAGTAACCAACGGTATGGCGGAAACACTTCTTGCGTGGTAGTTGACCTGCCCGATAGCGACCCAATCATTTTTGATCTGGGTACCGGTTTACGTTATTACGGCAAACAGTTGGCTGATGCTCGCCGACCCTTTCATGGCACCGCATTGGTTAGTCACTTGCATTGGGACCATGTGCAAGGGTTGCCGTTTTTTGCGCCAATAAATCAAGTAGGGGCTCGCCTTGAGGTGTATGGTCCGCCCGAAGATGGCTGTTCGCTGGAGGCAGCCTTTGACCAGTTTATGGCGCCCCCGTTTTTTCCTATTGGGTTTCGTGACTTAGCCGGAGATATCATTTTTTACGACATCAACGAAGCTTCTTTTGCCGTGGGGGCAGCCATGGTTACAGCGTTGCCGGTTCCTCACATTGGGGCCACTAACGGTTACCGCTTAGAAGTTGCGTCTGCCTCGGCGCCTACTGGTTCGCTCAGCGTGGTCTACATCAGCGATCATCAGCAGCCGCGCAACGATGGCCAAAGCGTGGACCCCGCGGTGTTGGCGTTAGCCGCCGGAGCGGATCTTTTGATTCACGATGCCCAGTTCACCCCAGAAGAGTTCGCTGACCGAACCCATTGGGGGCACTGCACCGTTGATTACGCCCTTGAGGTGGCCCACCAAGCGGGGGTCAAAGAGTTGGTGCTTTTTCACCACGACCCGGCACACGATGATGAAAAAATTGACGCCATGCTCATTGACGCACAGAAAAAAGCCGAGAGCCTCAACATAGAGAAGGTTTCCGCTGCTTGGGAAAGCCGGGTAATTTCTTTCCCGTTGGAGGCGCCAGACTCAATAATTAAAGAGGCGACGGCGCTGAGTGCCAATTAAGCCTTCTGGGGCGACTAACCTCCGAAAAAAATGAGGAGAGTTCTGTGTCTATAGATGAAGATGTTTACCGGCAAGTGATGGGGCGTTACCCCACCGGGGTGACCTTGGTGACCGGCATGGACGGTGAGGCTCCTCAGGCAGTAGTTATCGGTTCGTTTACTTCGGTTTCGGTGGACCCACCATTGGTGGGGTTTTTCACCGGCCACCAAGCTCGGTCGTGGAACCGCATGCGACCCTCGGGAGCATTTTGCGTCAACGTGTTTGCTGATGATCAAGCTGACTTGTGCGGCCGTTTCTTTATGAAAGACACCGACCCTTGGGAAGGGGTTGAATGGGAGTTGACCGCAACTGGCTCACCACGACTGTTGGCTTGCGTGGCCAGCATCGACTGCAAAATTCACGAAGTAATCGAAGCGGGCGACCATCTTTTAGTATTGGGCCATGTCGAAGAAGTGGCTTTGGGTCGTGAAGCCTCGCCCATGGTGTTCCTGGGCGGTAGTTACGGGAAGTTCGATCAGTGATGGTCGAAGCCTTCAACCCATCTACGGTTTCGGGTCGGTGAAGTAATGCCTATCTACGCCATAGGTGACGTGGAGCCTCGCATCGACCCGTCGGCTTATATTCATCCCGAAGCGGTGATCATTGGAAACGTAATCATTGGGCCAGAAGCCAGCGTGTGGCCCCATGCGGTTATCCGAGCCGACGACAGTTTTATTTCGGTGGGGGCGCGTTCGTCGGTGCAAGACAACGTGGTTCTGCATTGCACGCCAGACCTCCCTACCGTGGTTGGCGAAGACGTCACTCTGGGCCACCTTTGTCACTTGGAGGGTTGCACCATTGAGGACCGGTCGCTCATTGGCGTAGGTTCGGTGGTTATTCATGAAGTAGTGATTGGGCGAGGGTCCATAGTGGGAGCGAACGCCATGGTGCGTAACGGGACCATTGTGCCGCCCCGTTCGCTGGTGCTCGGTGTGCCAGCCACCGTACGAGAAGGCGTGGTTCCCGAAGACGCAAACATGCTGAGCGCCGAGGCTTACGTTGCTCGAGGCCGCCAGTTCAAAGAACAACTGCGAAGAATCGGTTAAGGATATTTCTTGACTGCCTCTGGACCACTTTGTTCGTCAGAAATCATTTTTGAATCTGAGGGCTTGGCTCTGATGGCTCACTTGGCTCTCCCGCCCGGTGGAGGCGAGAACTGCCCGGCGGTGGTTATTGCGCACGGGTTCCCTAGCGGCCCGGGCGGCGGAGCAAACTCGCCGGCTACTTTTCCGGAACTGGCCGAACGCATGGCCGCCGAAATGGGGTGGGTGGTGATGGTGCCTTACCTGCGGGGCATGCCTGGTTCTGAAGGTTCGTTTAGTTTGCAAGGGTGGCGTGACGACCTTTTGGCAGCCATTGAGCATCTGGTTGGGCTTCCTGAGGTAGGGGCAGTGTGGACCGCAGGTTTTGGTACCGGGGGAGCGTTGGCGGTTTGTGCAGGAGCAGTTGATCTACGCGTAAAGGGAGTAGCGGCTTTGGCCACCCCAGCAGATTTTAATGATTGGGCAGATAACCCTCGACGGTTGTTGTTGCATGCACGAAAAGCGGGGCTGGTTGACGAGTCGGCGCCGCCCAAAGATTTTGATGAGTGGAAAGCGTCTTTGTCAGATATTTCTGCAGAGTTGGCGGTTATTCAGTTGACACCTCGACCATTGTTGGTAGTGCATGGCAGCGACGATGAGGTGGTGCCGCCTTTAGATGCCCGCCTTTTGTCTGGTACCCATGGGGCGGGCGAGTTGCGTATGATTTCTGGGGCGGGACATCATTTGCGTCATGACCCGCGGGCCATTGCGGTATTGTTGGGTTGGTTAGACCGTCAACAACGCGAGTTGATTTACTAGCGAGTCTTTGCGGTGGAGGTCTCTTGATAAATTGTCCTTACTTTTCCTCGAATAATTGTTACTATCAGCGTAGGAGAAATACCCACCTCGGCTTGGAGTACCCACATCATGACTACCGTAGACATCGGAGTAGACCTCAGTAAATACAAACTGGGGTGGAGCGACCAAGAAGACTACGTTTTCAAGCCCTCCAAAGGCCTCGACGAACGCCTCATCCAAGAAATCTCCTGGATGAAAGGCGAGCCCAACTGGATGCGTGACTTTCGTTTGCGCTCCCACGAAAAATTCCTCAAACGCCCTATGCCGTGGTGGGGTGGCGATATGGACGGCATTGACTTTGATGATATCTACTACTACATCAAGCCTTCCGGCGGCCTCAACGATTCGTGGGATGACGTGCCCGACGCCATCAAAGACACTTACGAAAAATTGGGTATCCCCGAAGCGGAACGCAAATATCTGGCCGGGGTAACGGCCCAGTATGAGTCTGAAGTGGTGTACCACCGCAACCGCGAAGACCTTGAAGAACAAGGGGTTATTTTCTGCGATATGGACACCGCTTTGCGTGAACATCCAGAGATCGTGCGGGCCTGGTTTGGGCGGATAATTCCCCCTAACGACAACAAGTTCTCTGCTTTGAACTCTGCCGTATGGAGTGGCGGGTCGTTTATTTATGTGCCGCCCGGAGTCAAAGTAGAAATGCCGTTACAGGCCTACTTTCGCATCAACGCCGAAAACATGGGCCAGTTTGAGCGCACGCTGATCATCGCCGATGAGGGTTCAGAGGTGCACTACATCGAAGGGTGCTCGGCCCCTACTTACAGCACCGATTCGTTGCATTCCGCGGTGGTAGAAATTGTGGTTAAAAAATCGGCTCGGGTTACCTACACCACTATCCAAAACTGGTCTACCAACGTGTACAACTTGGTGACCAAACGGGCTCGGGTAGAAGCCGAAGGCCACATGGAGTGGATCGACGGCAATATTGGTTCACGGTTAACTATGAAATACCCGGCCGTAGTAATGGTGGGCCCTAAGGCTTCTGGCGAAGTGCTTTCGGTGGCTTACGCCGGCCCCGGACAGCACCAAGATGCCGGAGCCAAAATGACTCACGCCGCACCAGAAACCACCTCAAAGATTGTGTCGAAATCTATTTCACAAGGTGGCGGCCGCTCTAGCTACCGTGGGTTGATCCGGGTAGAAGAAGGCGCTCAGGGTTGCAAAAGCCACGTTCAATGCGATGCACTTATTTTGGACGACGAAAGTATTTCCGATACTTACCCCTACATGGAGGTGGGTTCCGACGATGCGATTATCGGCCACGAAGCAACGGTGTCCAAGGTGGCCGATGATCAACTCTTTTACCTGATGAGCCGCGGGCTAACCGAAGAGCAATCTATGTCAATGGTGGTGAACGGCTTCATCGAACCGATTACCCGCACTTTGCCCATGGAGTACGCCGTGGAGTGGAGCCGTCTGATTGAACTACAGATGGAAGGTTCGGTCGGTTAAGGGCCAGAGTTGGGTATCCCCCCGACTTGTTTTGATTCTTGATTAGGGTGCTTCTATGCCGATGCGTCAAGAATGTAAACACTTCGAAAGCCGAAGTTACCCCAACGGGGACACGGTACGAAAGTGCAATTTAGATCTTGCTCCTGAGGCGCCCTGGCGATGCCCAGAAGATTGCCCGTCGTTTGCCCGACGCATGGTTGATGTCAACTGGAGCCACGGCACTTTGATTACTCCTGCCACTCCGGAAGAACCCAAAGGTTTGGGGGAAGATGGCAGCATCGCTGCTTTGTTGGATTCGGTAGAAGACATTGTCAACGCAGCGGGCCCACAGATGCGTGCTGAGGTGGATGCCGAAAATAAAAAAGCTACGAAAAAAGCGGCCCGGCGCGGGCGTTTAGGTCGAGCTGTCGGAAAAAAGAAAAAGAAACGCAAACGTAAGAAGTAAACGTGGGTCCTGCTATGTGTGCCTGTTCGTGTGCCGGTTAAAGGGCGAACTCTTCGAGCGCCGCAACGGGGATGTGTGCCGAGGAACCATCGGCTTGACGGATTACCAACACGTTGAGGCCGAGTCGGATAAACGACCCAACCACTGGCTCTTGGCGGCCCGCCATGGTTGCGGCAACCAGGGGCGGGTCTTCGAGGAGTTCTTCCAGCACGGTATGAAAATGCGGCAAGCGATCTGTTTGTTCGGCGGTCAACTCGCGGTCGCCAATAATCTCTGGTGCGGCAGGGTCGGGGATAACCGCCGACAGATGCTTCAACGCAAAAAGCGAGCGCTTGCCTTGGCTGGTGCGCAGCCCCACCACGTCGCGGCCCACTAACTCAACATGGCCTTGACGTTGGGTGCCCGAAGCAAGCAGCAGGGTGACTGGTTCGTTGCGTTCCGCGAGGTCAAGCAGTACCCCAAGAAGATGTGAGGATTCAGCGGAGCGTTGATACAGCCATGCTTCGTGACCTATTTGGCGCACCGCTTCAGCGGCGATGGCATCGTCTGCCAAACGCTTAAGCGATTCATCCATGGGGTCTAAGGTCATGGGCTGAGATTATGGCTTGTCGGTCTCTACAGCAACATTTGTAAATTCTCGGCAAGGTTTACCTCAACCAAGATAGTCTTGGGCCACTGATGCACGAGACCTCCACCGACCCCCGAACCTCGCCGAACCAGGGCGCTGACCAAGAAGGCTCAACTGGGCAGGCTTCGGTGCAGATTCATGTTGCGAGCAACGACCTTATGGCCAACTTGGTGGGCGATCACGACAGTTTGCTACGTCGTATCGAAGCAACGTTTCCAGAGGTACAGATACATATTCGCGGTAACCAAGTCAACTTAACGGGCAGGCAAGCTTCGTTGGTGGGGCGCTTGTTCGGCGAATTGGTGCACATTTTAGAAAAAGGCCACCCGTTGGATCAACACACTTTAGAGCGCACCATCGACATGGTGCGTCAAGGTGAAGAGCCTGCGGCGGTCTTAACTACAGAAATTTTGCGTTCTGCTCGGGGTAAACCGGTGCGGCCTCGTTCGGCGGGGCAAATGAAGTATGTGGAAGCGATTCGTGACGGGGTCATTACTTTTGGCATCGGCCCGGCCGGTACGGGAAAGAGTTGGCTGGCCGTAGCCATGGCAGTGCGGGCCCTAAAAAACGGGGACGTGGACCGGATCGTCCTTACCCGTCCGCTGGTAGAGGCTGGCGAAAGGGTCGGTTTTTTGCCCGGCGACTTGCTGGCCAAAGTTGACCCTTATTTGCGGCCCCTTTATGACGCACTGTTTGACATGGTGGATGACGAAAATGCCGAACGCATGTTGGAACGAAACGAAGTAGAAGTGGCCCCGCTGGCGTTTATGCGGGGGAGGACCTTAAGCAATGCTTTTATTATTTTGGATGAAGCGCAAAACACTTCGCCGGAGCAGATGAAAATGTTTTTAACCCGTATCGGGTTTGGGTCAAAGGTGGTGGTCACCGGCGACGCCAGTCAAATTGATGTGCCAGGTGGACGTAGTGGCCTTGATGGGTTAGAAGATTTATTGAGTGACATCGAAGATCTTTCATTTGTACATCTCTCTAGCCGAGACGTGGTGCGCCACCGCATTGTGCAAGACATCGTGAATGCTTACGATGAGGATTTCAAAAATACTCGCCCGCAAGGTTCTCGTGCGGAGCCTTCGTGAACGAAAACTCTGGCCTTTTTTCCCGGCAAAAAAATACTGATCTAATGGTCGTGATGGTCAATGAGTGCGATGAAATCGATGTTGATCTTGATACTTGGCAAACGTTGGCGGAACAGGTTTTAAGCAGCGAGGGCTTAGCGACCTGCGGGGTGGAGTTAACGATCCACTTTGTAGACGAAGTGGCGATGACCGAACTAAACCAAACGCATATGGACAGTTCGGGGCCTACCGATGTTTTGGCTTTTCCGCTTTTGGAACCGGCGGAGATAGCGCAACTTTCTGGGCCAGGCCCGCAGCTTTTAGGCGACGTGGTTATTTGCCCGGCGGTGGCTTTTCGGCAAGCGGAAGAGATTTTGGGACGCAACGCGATGGACGAATTGGCCTTGTTGCTGGTGCATGGCATTTTGCATCTTTTGGGTCACGACCATTACCACCCTGAGGAACGGGCCGTTATGGAAGCACGGCAAGACGAGCATTTAGTGAAGTTTCTCCATGGATAACGCGGACCTTTTTTCTGGGCTGTTGCTGGTTGTGTTGTTGCTTGTTTCGGGATGGTTCACTGCTGTCGAAACGGCGTTTATTCGTATGCGCCGCTCGCGTTTAGAGGTGATTCTTAGAACCCGTAGCGAGCAGGGTGAAGTCGCAGAAATCTTGGTGGGAGTTTTGGAGGATCGGCTGAGGTTCCTTGGCCCTTTGTTTTTGCTCCACACCGGGGTGCGGGTAACTAGTGTTATTTTGGCGCTTTTTTTGATTCCGGATCATTTTGGAAACAGTGCCACCGGTGCGGTGATGGCGGCTTTTGTGGTTTTATTTTTTGTGATTGCTGAGGCGTGGCCTAAAGGTTGGGTTTTGCGCCGGCCCGAAGAAGCCGCTTTGCGGTTGGCTAAAAAAGCTCGTTTAGTGGAGCGCATAGTTCCTTTGCGTTGGCTGGCTTACCTGTTGATGCTGATCGTTGAACGTCTCACACCGCGAACTGCGGTGCGGGTCTCTGAGGAAGATGAGTCGACGGTTTCAGAAGAAGAATTGTTGGCGGTGGCTGACCATGCTTTGGCTTCGCACGCTATTGACGAAGATGAACACGACATGATTGAGTCGGTTATTGCCTTTGGTGACACTTTGGTGCGTGAGGTGATGGTTCCTCGCCCGGACATGGTTGTTTTGGGTTCGGAGGCAACGGTGGAAGATGCGGTTGCGGTGGCGGTGGCTACTGGCCATAGCCGATTGCCGGTGATGTTGAGTGATATTGACGACTTGGCGGGGGCCATCCACGCTAAAGATCTTCTCCGTTGTTTTGAAACAGGGGGTCCGCAGCGATCTTCTTTGACGGATTTTGTTCGCCCGTTGCGGTATGTGCCGGAGACTAAAGCGGCCGACGAGTTGTTGCGTGAAATGCAAGTCGGTCGTTTTCAATTGGTGGTGGTAGTAGACGAACATGGGGCCACGGCTGGTTTGGTGACCATGGAGGATTTGTTGGAAGAAATGGTGGGGGAAATCATTGATGAATTTGATCATGAGGATCCACTGGTTCAACATTTGGCGGGCGGCGGTTTGCGGGTACAGGGCCAAATGCCGGTTGATGAGTTGAACGATTTGTTGACAGGAGCGTTGCCGGAGGGCGGTTGGGAAACGGTTGGGGGGCTGGTTTTCGATGCCTTGGGTCATGTTCCTGAGGTGAACGAGCAAGGAGAAATCGGCCAGTGGGTTTTTACGGTGGAGGAAGTTGTGGGTCGTAGGATTATGAGTTTGCGTGTGAACGAAATTGCGTCAGTGAATATTTCTCGCCCTGAGGTGGCTAACCATGAATGAGCAAGTGTTGTCGAGTGAAAGCCAAGAGCCGGATTTCCGGTCGGGTTTTGTGACTTTGGTGGGGCGCCCCAATGTGGGGAAGTCCACTTTGCTTAATGCCGTGTTGGGAACCAAGGTGACCATTGTGTCGGATAAGCCGCAGACCACCCGTAATGAGATTCGTGGGGTATTGAATCGTCCGGGCGCCCAGGTGGTTTTTTGCGATACACCGGGTATTCATAAGCCCAAGTCGCTGTTGGGGGAGCGTTTAAACGCTACGGCTCGCGGTGCTTTGGCAGACATGGATGTGGTGCTGTTTCTGGTTGAAGCCGATGGGGATATTGGTAAAGGCGACCGCATGATTGCTTCCAGTTTGCCGACTGATCGAACTATTTTGGTGTTGAACAAGATTGACAAGGTGGGAGCGGACCGCATTTTGACGCAATTGTCGGAGGCGGCGGGTTTTTCCTTTTTGGATTATTTTCCGGTGTCGGCTACTACGGGTCAAGGAGTGGATGCGTTGGTTGACCATGTGCTGACCCTTTTGCCGGAGGGCCCGCAGTATTACCCGGATGACATGATTACTGATGTGCCGGAATCTTTTTGGGTGGCTGAGTTGGTGCGTGAACAACTGTTGGCGGTACTTAAAGAAGAGTTGCCGCATTCAGTGGCGACGCGGGTAACTGAATGGGAGTGGCCGCGCATTCGGGTAGAGATTTTGGTGGAAAGAGAATCGCAAAAAGGCATTGTCATCGGCAAAAAAGGTGCAGTGCTTAAACAGGTCGGGATCAAGGCCCGGGCCCAATTGCCGGAAGAAGTCTTTCTCGACTTGTTTGTCCGAGTGGATAAACGCTGGTCACGCGAGCCCCGCTCCCTCGATCAACTGGGCTACTAAACACGCTTCCAGCCAGGCTCCCAACCTGTCTTCCTAGAAGGCCCCAACGCTCACCTCCGCCTTCCCCAGTCGTGACCTGGGGTCAGATCCCACGTCACGAGGTTTTGGCTATTTGGTTTCTGAAGGGTTTGGGCGTGCGTAAGGGACAGCTAGTTTTCGGTGATGCGTTGCAGGTAGTTTCGGGCTATTTCTGGGTCGGCGGAGCGTTCCATGGGAGGCAGCGCATCGAGGAGGTCGTAGCGGTAGCCCTTGTTTTTTGCCAAGCGGGAGTCCAGCACGGCAGCCACCCCAAGGTCGGTGCCAGACCGGATAAGCCGGCCCACGCCTTGGGCAAGTTCGGTGGCGGCTAACGGAAGATCAATTTGGCGAAAAGAGTTGTCGCCCACCCGTTCTCGGCGCGCACTCAGCAACGGGTCGCGAGGGCTAGGGAAAGGTATTTTGTCAATGATGACCAGCGAACAGGTGCGGCCCGGAACGTCAATACCGTGCCAAAGGCCTTTGGTGCCAAAGAGGCAAGATTGTTCGTCTTCGGCAAAGGCCGCCATGAGCGCTGGTTTGGGTAGGTCGTCTTGATGGTAAATGTGCCAGGGCAAACGGGGCCTGAGATATTCGGTGGCTTCGTTGAGCGCCTTGCGACTGGTGAACAAGGCGAGGGTGCGCCCGCCCGCGGCCACAATGAGGTGCTCGATTTCGTCGTGGAGTGCTTGTCGGTAGTCGGGGTGGCGGGGGTCGGGCAGGTGCGCAGCGCAGTAAAGCAGCGATTGGTTTTCAAAATTAAAGGGGCTGCCCACATCGGCGTATTCAAAGTCATCGGTTTCTAGCCCCAAGCGTTGAGCAAGGTTGGCGGGCACGGTGGCGCTGGTCAAAATAACCGTGCGTTCTGGCCAGAGGCTTTCTTTTAAAATGTGGTCCACAGTGATCAAAGCGACTTCCAGCACCATGCGCCCGTTAAGTCGATCTACCCAGGCGACTTTGTTGTTGTCCAGGGATCGGGCGGCCTGAACGGATTCTAGAAGTGATCCGAGAGCTTGGCGGGTACGGGTTATTTTGCTGGCCGTTTCGATGCCTTTGAGTGAATTTTTTTCTGTCTTGTCTTGGATTTTCCGCAAAACAGCATCAAGCGCACCGAGTCTGGTGTCGGCCAGTTCGAGGGCTCGGGCCAAGGGTGGGAGTTCAGCGGGTACCACGCGGTTTCCGTTGCTGGGAGCAAGGGCATCTTCCATGAGGCCGGCCAGTTCTTCGGTCTGGTCGAGTTCCGGGCAAGCGGTGAGTACGCCGCTGGCCGTCCGGTGAAGGGAACGGAATCGTCCGGCGTGAATTTCGAAACCCAGCGAGGTAGAAAACACTTCTTCGGTTTTGTGGGCTTCGTCTAAAATGGCTACTTGGTGTTCGGGCAGAAATGAGTTTTCTATGGCAATGTCGATGGCGTAGAGGTACAGGTTGGTGATGACAATGTCGGCTAGGGCAGCATCGTCTCGGGCTTTTTCGGCGAAGCATTCTTCTCCGGCGGGGCAGCGTATGCGTCCGGGGCATTCGTTTGAGCCGACGCTAACTGCTCCCCAAGTGGCGGCTCGGGGTTCGAATGAGAGTTCTGCCCGGTCGCCGGTGTCTGTTTCGTCGGCCCATTCGGCAATAGCGGTTAAATGTTTCGGGTCGGCGTGGTCAGGTAATCCTTCGGCCAAACTGCCGAGGGTTTGTTGTTGGTTGGCTCGTTCTAGTTCGTTTAGTTTTTGCCGGCATACGTAGTTAGCGCGCCCTTTGAGTACGGCGAAGCTAAAAGAGTGGCCGAGGTTTTCTTGGAGGAAGGGAAGGTCTTTGTTGGCTAACTGGTCTTGGAGGGCTTTGGTGGCGGTGGCCACGATGACCGGTTGATCAGCCAAAATGGCTGGGATCAGGTAGGCCAAAGACTTGCCGGTTCCGGTGCCGGCGCGTACCACTGCGTGCTTTTGGTAGGTGATGGCGTCGGCCACTAAGCGGGTCATGGAATCCTGCCCAGGCCGGCGTTCGCCGCCTCCGGGGAGGGCACCGCAAATGGTTTCTAAAGCGATGCTTGCATCTTCCGCCAAGGTCATGCCCCGAGGTTAGAGGTTGGGGCGGTAGATTTCGCTTGTGAATGATTTTCTAACGCCGTGTTCGCCTGACGATCTTGACTCGACGCGTATCCCTCAACACATTGCGGCGGTCATGGACGGCAACGGGAGGTGGGCAGAACTCAAGGGTTTGCCCCGCACCGAAGGTCATACCGCTGGTGAGCAATCGTTGATGGACGTTCTGGAGGGTGCCGATGAGTTGGGGGTGAAGTGGTTTACGGTGTTTGCTTTTTCGACCGAGAACTGGCGTCGACCTCCTGAAGAGGTGCGTTTTTTGTTGAACTTCAATGAACAAATATTGTTAGAGCGTCAAGATGAGTTGAATGAGCGCAACGTGCGTATTCGTTTTGTAGGTCGCCGGGAACGCCGGGTACCTAAGCGTTTGTTGAAACGTATGGACGAGGCAGAAATTTTGACTCGTAAAAATACTGGGTTGACTTTCACTATTGCTTTTAATTATGGGGGCCGGGCTGAGTTGGTGGATGCGATGCGGCGTATCGCTGATGCAGAAATCCCTGCGTCGCGTATTACTGAGAAAACGATTTCTCGATACCTCTATGACCCGTCTATGCCGGACCCCGATTTGATGATTCGTACTTCGGGGGAGTACAGAATCTCAAACTTTTTGTTGTGGGAGTTGGCTTACAGTGAGCTGGTTTTTTCTGAGGTTTTATGGCCTGATTTCCGTCGTGAACATTTGTTTGCGGCCATTAAGGAGTATCAAGATCGTGACCGCCGTTATGGCGGGGTAACGGAAAGCTGATTTTTCTCTTGCCGTCCGGGGTGCGTAATGTCGCTTTATAACGATCAAGGCGTGGTGCTGCGAGCGTGGCGTTTGGGCGAAGCGGACCGCATCGTGGTGTTGTTAACGGCGGAGCACGGAAAAGTTCGGGCCGTGGTTAAAGGGGTGCGGAAAACCCGGAGCAAGTTTGGTGGTCGTTTGGAGTTGACCAGCCACGTAGCGGTGCAAATGTTTGAGGGGCGGGGGGATTTAGGCATCGTGACCCAGGCGGAGACCATTGACCGGTTTGCGGCCTTGCGGACTAGTGCCGAGCGGTTTGCTGATGCTTCGGCGTTGTTGGAAGTCATGGATAATTTGACTTTGGATGGGGTGCCGGATCGCCGCCGCTACGACATGTTGGTGGGGGCGTTGCGCACGTTGGATGAACAGCCTTCTGCCTTGTTGGTGCCGGCTTTTTTTCTGAAACTTTTAGCTCATGAAGGGCTGGCTCCGCAGTTGGATGCGTGTGTGCGTTGCGAGGGCTCGGGGCCGTTGGTGGCTTTGGATCTTCACCAGGGTGGTGCGGTGTGTGAGAAGTGTCGACGGGGGAAGAAGGTTTCGTCGTCGGCGCTGGCTGTTATGCGGGCCGTGTTGGGTGGGGCGTTAAGCACAGCATTGGCTGTTGACGATGCGCAGGTTTGCACCGAGGTGGATGCTTTGGCGACTGATTGTGTGGAGTTCCACTTAGATCGCCGGCTCCGTAGTCGCCGGAGTTTAGACGCCGATATTTAAAGTCCGTTACATGGGGACTGTCCCCATGTAACGGACTTTTCTCACATCACGGACTTTTGCGGACAACTTGGGTGGCGCCGATGCGGTCACCGAGGCGACGGCGTGAGGTCAGCACTAAACCGATTTCCGCCAGGATTATTCCGAGGCCTATTTGGGGGATAGCGATGGCCGCTACCCAGGGGAGGGTGCGTCCGGCGGTAGCGGTGATGTCAGGGGTTTCTCCGCTTGGGTCAGCAACGACGCGTAGGCCGGTTGCTGCTTTGCCGATGCTGCGACCGGTTAGCGAGGTGAGGGCAATATGGATGATTAAAAAGGCGGCTAAAGGAACCCAAAAGGCTGGGCTGGTTGGGCTGACGTCGAAGAGCCAGAGTTGGTCTTCGAGGGCGTAGCAGGCGTTGGCTTCTTCGGTGAATTGAGCGCAAGCTTCGGGGCCGGCTTGGTTTTCGGGCCACGGGTGTTGGGTGGCGGTCAGCAGCAAGACTACGGAGGTTAAAAAGATGAGGAAAGCGATGTCGATGGTCCAGGCAAGGGCACGTCGCACTAGCCCGGCGGTTTCCTGATTGGCTGGCGAAGGGGCCGGGGTTAAATTTTTTTCTGACGTCATATCTTTAAGATTCTAGATGGGGGTGAGGCAAGATAGCCTGCCTCTTATGGAAGCAGAAGAAACTACCGCAGACCCAGAACTTTTTGACAAGATTGTCAACCTCTCGAAGCGTCGGGGGTTTGTTTTTCAATCGGCCGACATTTATGGCGGGTTCCGCTCTACCTACGATTACGGCCCGTTGGGGGTTTTGTTGCTGCGCAACGTCAAAGATCAGTGGTGGCGCTCCATGGTGCAGATGCGCCACGATGTGGTGGGTCTAGATGCTTCTATTTTGTCGCCGCCAGCGGTGTGGGAAGCGTCGGGCCATTTGGCCAACTTCACTGACCCGTTGGTGGATTGCAAAGAGTGCCGGGCCCGCCATCGTGAAGACAAACTCGACGACCCCGATACGTGTCCTTCGTGTGGGGCTAAGGGTGCGTTTACCGAAGCGCGTCAATTTAATTTGATGTTTAAAACTCAGGCCGGCCCGGTGGAGGGCAGCGGCGCTGAGGTTTATTTGCGCCCCGAAACTGCGCAGGGCATGTTTATTAACTTCGCCAACGTGTTGAACACCAGTCGCAAGAAGCCGCCGTTTGGTATTGCCCAGATCGGTAAGTCGTTTCGTAACGAGATCACCCCGGGCAACTTTGTTTTCCGTACTCGGGAGTTTGAGCAAATGGAGATGGAGTTTTTTGTGCCGCCGGAGGATTCTCCGGAGTGGTATCGCTATTGGTGCGAGCAGCGCCGCAACTGGTATTTAGATTTGGGTATTTCAGAAGATCAACTGCGGTTGCGTGAACACGAGTCTGACGAGATGAGCCACTATGCGGCTGCCACGTCGGATGTGGAGTTTTTGTTCCCCTGGGGGTGGGACGAACTCGAAGGCATCGCTAACCGTACGGATTTTGATTTAAAGTGCCATGCCGAAGCGTCGGGGGCTCGTTTGGAGTTTCATGACCCCAATAGCGGCGAACGCTATGTGCCGCATGTGATCGAACCGGCGGCCGGGGCGACCCGCACCATGATGGCTTTTTTGATGGCTGCCTATCACGAAGAAGAGGTCAATGGCGATACTCGTACCGTGTTGCGTTTGGATCACCGTTTGGCGCCTTATCAGGTGGCGGTGTTGCCTTTGTCGAAGAAGCCGGAGTTGATTGAGCCGTCACAAGAGGTACTAAACTTGGTACAGCCGCATTGGATGTGCGATTACGACCAAACGCAAGCCATCGGCCGTCGTTATCGTCGTCAAGATGAGGTGGGGACGCCGTTTTGTGTGACCATCGATTTTGACACGTTGGACGACCAAGCGGTGACGGTGCGTGAGAGGGATTCTATGGAACAAGAACGGGTGCCTATCGCTGGTTTGGTGGCGTACCTTGAATCCAAGATGAGTAAGTGACCGTTTTTTCTGTCACTACTTTGGAGGGTTTGGAAGCTCTAATTCTTGATGCCGAGGCTCAACGCAGCGCCGAGGCGCGTTGGCAAGCGGTTGCTGCTGTTTCTCCGGAGTTGGTGCGGGAGTTGTTGCATGGCGGATTTTCGTTGGCCGAAGATGCTGCGGGTGCGACGGTGGCTACCGGTATTGCCGCTAGCCCGGGGGCTGCATCGGGAGTGCTTTGTTTAACCTCCGACCGGGTCATGGATGTTGTTGATGCTGGTGGCCAGGCGCTGCTGGTGTGTTTGGAGACCAGCCCGGCCGATGAACTGGGTATGCAACTTGCTGAGGGGATTATCACTGCTCGAGGCGGAATGGCTTGCCATGCAGCAGTGGTGGCTCGGGGGTGGGGCATCCCAGCGGTGGTGGGTTTAAACGATTTAGAAATCGGTGGCGACCACATCGTGTTGGGCGGGGTGCGCATCGACGAAGGTGCCGCGGTTTCTTTGGATGGTTTCACCGGTGAAGTTTTTGCCAGGGGGGCAGAGGTCGCTGAGGTAACTGAAGCGCCGGCCCTGGCGACCTTGTTGTCGTGGGCCGATGAGGTGAGGGGTGAACGAGTGGGGGTGTTGGCCAATGCCGATACGGGCGAGGATGCTCGTCGTGCGGTGGACCATGGGGCCGAAGGCATTGGTTTGTGCCGTACCGAGCACATGTTTTTTGGTGACCGGTTAAGCCTTATTCAAAGTTTTTTGCGGGCTGATTCGCCAGATGATGAGCGCAAAGATTTAGCAGCGTTAGAAAAAGCGCAGCACGAAGATTTTGTTCCGGTGCTGGAGGCCATGGGAGAGCGCCCGGTGACGGTGAGGTTTTTGGATGCTCCGTTGCACGAGTTTTTGGGTTCGGGCGCCGGGGCGAGGGGTGCTGCTGGCCATGAGCACAATCCGATGTTGGGGATGCGAGGGGTGCGTTTGGCGGTGTTACGCCAGGATTTGTATCGCATGCAGGCTCGTGCCTTGTTGGGGGCTATTGCCGAGGTAACTGCTGGGGGCGGCCATCCGCATGTATCGATCATGATTCCGTTGGTTTCGGATCGTGCTGAGTTGATTTTGGTGCGGGATTGGATTCGTGAGGAGATCGCTTCGGCTTTGGAGCAATATGAAATTGCTCATGCTCCTCCTATTGGCACCATGATTGAAACGCCTCGAGCGGCGTTGTCGGCGGCGGAGATTGCTCGGGAGGCAGATTTCTTTTCCTTTGGCACTAACGATTTGACGCAACTGGTTTTCGGCTTTAGCCGTGATGATGTTGAAGTGCAGATGATGGGTGAGTATTTAGCAATGGGTTTGTTGGAGAACAACCCGTTTGAGGTGTTAGACCCGGGCACCGTGGGCCCGTTGATTGCTGCGGCGACGCGGACCGCTCGGTTGGCTAAGCCGGAGATCTCTGTGGGTGTTTGTGGCGAACATGGGGGAGACCCGGCGTCTATCGTCCAGTTGGTGGCGGCCGGCGTGGATTACGTCTCGTGCTCGCCGTTTCGTGTACCGGTTGCCCGTTTAGCGGTAGCCCAAGCATTAATCCACCAAGATAGTTAACCCCAATCCTAGATCGCGGTCACGTGGGGTCAGACCCCACGTGAGCGCGAGGATTTAGAGCAGAGCGGTGTTGGGGAGGGAAGAGGGCTAGAGGTTGGGCCAGCGGCGACGGCGGGTTTGGGTTTGGCGGTCGTTTTTGCCCAGGGCCCAGATGCGTCGCCATGCGCCGGCTTGAGGGCCGGTCAGGTCAGGGGAGGTGCCGGCGTGGGCTCGTTTGCGGGCTTGCCACCAGTCGGTGGTTGCTTCGTCGGCTAAGGCGGCCACCGCGGTTTCGAGGCGTTCGGCGAAGCGGCGGGCGTTTTCACCGTCGTGGGCAATGAGCGGGTCGCCGAAGGTCACGGTGGTTGAGGAGGGTTGGGGCAAGATTCGGCCCTTGCGCAGAATGCGCCCGGTGCCTTGTATGTGGATGGGTACCACCGGCACGTCGCAGCGAATCGCTAAGTAGGCGGCACCGCCCCGGAAGGGTTGCCCCCACCCGTCGGGGCTGCGGCCGCCTTCGGGAAAGATCAGCAGGCTCCATCCATCGTCAATGAGCTCTCGGGTCATGTCGGCGGAGCGGCGGCCGACTTTGGTCCGTTCGATGGGGATAGCGCCGATGGTTAGGGCGGCAATGGTCCCCCCGATGCGAGTGCCAAAGAAGTAGTCGGCGGCCGCGCCGACCACCGTGCGGTGGCGCCAGGGGTCGGGGATGGTGGTCAACATGAGCGGCGTGTCGGCGTGGCTGTGGTGGTTGGCGGCAAAAATGACTGGGCCGTCGAGTTGTTCAAGGCGGTCTAATCCGTAAACCCGAGGGTCGGCCAAAATGGTCATGGTGGGCCGCATGACGCCTTCTACGAGGGCGGCTCGGGTGAGGCGGGCGGGGTAGCGGCGGGCCCAACTGGTATCAAAATCGCTGCCAAGGCGTGGGCGTTGAGGCGCCGGGGTTACGCCGTTGGGGGTAGGGGCCGACCGGTAGGGAAACCCAGAACGGGCTACCAAAGCACGGGCGCGCCCCAAAGAGCGGGTGATCGGGCTCACGTTACGTCCGACATGAAGATGGGTGGGTTTTTCACGTGGGTGATGGTGGCTTGTGGCCCTACTACATCGCTGGCCATTTCGAGGGCGTCTTGCAGCGTGCTGGCTGACTGAAAGCCCATGCGTTGCACCGCTGCTGGGTCGCCGCCTACCACGATGACTCGCCCCAGGTGTTGCAGGGCGTGGCTGCCCCAGTACCACATGTAGAAGGGGTGCACCCCGTGATAGGCGTAGGAGTTGCGGTACAGGTGAATGTACCACTCGTCTTCGGCGTATTTCTTTTCGTATTTGCGCTCGATTTCGATGGGGTCGGTGGTGTCGGCCAACACTTCTTCGAAGAAATCGATGTAGCTGGGGTGGTGCACGGGGTGGAATTCCCAGGGGGTGGGGTGGCTCATGATGAGCACGCCGCCTTCACGTACCAGTGGTTTACCGCGGTACATGTTGAAGAAGTAGCCCAGCCCGAGGCACATGACCAAAATGGGGTTCATAATGGAGTTGACGTTGTAGGGGCAAATGTAAGGCAGGCCCATGGTCAAAATATCGGTTTGGCCTTCTACGGCGACCGATTGTTGTTTGAACACGTTGGCGGTGGTTATTTCGTGTACTGCTTCGACCTCGCCGGCTTGGATAGAAGTCATTTCGTAGGGTGCTTGCCAGGAGCTAAAGATTTTGCGGCGGGCTTTGCTGGGCAAGACCTCTAACCCTTTTTGCATGGCGATGAACGAGGCCCGGTCTTTGGCGTTCCATTCCCATTCTCGTTTTTGCAGTACGGAGAGTGGCCCGGTGCGCCCGAAGGTGTTGTTGTTGATGGTGGTTTCGATCTGGAAGATTTTGACCCCGGCGTCGCGTATGACTTCGCCCATGCGCCAGTTTGAGGCGTGTAGGGCCGAGTTTTTTTGATCCATGAAGGAGGTGGAGTTGCGCATGGTGTGCACGTTGTGGTGGTGGCGCAGGCTGGTGTAGCCGGAGAGCCCGGTGGCCGTGCTTTTGTGTCCGCCATCCATGGAGACAATGTTGATGTTGACGTAGACGACAAGGTCGCTTTCGGCGGCTCGGCGGCTGAATTGTACGTCTTCGCCGTGGGGGGTTTCGCCCAGTACTACCATGCCGTCGGGGTCTTCGGCGTCGTGGTTGTAGAGGCGCCCGGAGGGGGCAAAGGCATCGTAGACCCGGTCGCCTACGGCGTGGCGTAGTTCGTCTTCGGTCATGCGGCGGTGTATGGCGAGGGCGGCGATGAGGTGCACGTCGTCTACGCCGGCTTGGGCGGCGAGGTCGAGTACGGCTTCGATAATGCGTTGGCGAATGTCGGGGCGCCGCATGGGGGGCAGCGGTAACGAGACGTCGTCAAAGGCAATGGTCAACTTCATGTCGGGGCGCAACAGGGCGGCTAATGGTTCAGAGTCGCCGATGGGGTTGGCCAGGGCATGACGAATGGCCCCTTCGGGGTCGGCGAGGCCTTCGAGTGGTTCGGGTGGGTAAATGACCCGTGACCGGCCGGCGGGGAGTTTTTCTAGCTTGAATTGGTCGCCGTGGTGAAACAAGATGGGCGGGCTGGTGCGGTCTACGTCAAGGACGAAACCGGGCCGGGGGGCCAAATGTTTGTTGGAAGTTTTGTAAGGGTCGGCGTTGCTATTCATAGTTGGTCACGTTCCTTTTCAGAGCGAAGGTCGAAAGCGATTTTTACGGCACCGCGGCGTCCAGCACCGGCGGCGTGTTCAAGGGCATCTTGGTAACGGTTGAGGGGGTACACCGCAGACACCAGTTGCCCGAGGTCGGCGGTAGACACCAAGTCGGCGGCCAGGTCGAAGGTGCGTACGGGGGTGCCGTCGGCGGCGGTTTCGGTGCCGTAGGTGTAGGCGCCGATGAGTTGTATTTCTCGGTGCCAGAGGGGGGTGAGTTCAAGGCTGACTTGGCTAGGCATGCCGACCAGCACGATGCGTCCGCCGGGCCGGGTGATGGCCAGCCCGTCGGTGATGCTTTCGCTGGAGCCCACGCAGTCCACTACGGCGTCAACGCCGCCGCTGAGTCGGTCTACCGACCCGTCATCGGTGCTGCGACTGATGGCTCGACTGCCGGTGTGGCGGCGAGCAGCGCGGCGTATTTCTTGTGGGGCGACCACGTGGTCGGCGCCGAGCTCGGCGGCCAGTCGGCGCTGGTGGGGGTAGCGGGCGGTGGCTAAAATGGTTAACTCAGGGTTTTGGGCTCGCAAGGCGGCGATGGTTACCAGGCCGAGGGTGCCGGCTCCTAAGACGGCGATGGTGGCGGCGCCTTGGGCTTTGAGGGCGGCGTGTACCCCGCAGGCGGTCGGTTCAATCATCACGGCTTCTTCGTCGCTGAGGGCGTCGGCTACCGGGTGGAGTTGGCTGGGGTGGGCGGCGAAGGCGGTGGCCCACCCACCGCCGGTGTCGTGGCAGGAGCCGGTTTGAATGCCGGGTTCGAGGTTGCCGAAGGTGGTGTGTTGGCAGTTGCCGAGGTGGCCGGCGGCGCATGAGGGGCAGGTGGGGTCAAGGTTGCGGCTTACGCAGCCTAAGACGGGTTCGAGCACTACTCGGGTGCCGTCGGTGAGGTCGCCGACTACTTCGTGACCGGGTACGAAGGGAAACGAAACGAGGGGTTCGAAGTAGCGGGCGGAGCGGCCGTCGATGGTGGCCAGGTCGGAGCCGCAGATACCAGATAGCCGGGGCCGTACCTGTACCCAGTCAGGGCCGGGCATTTCGGGTGCCTCAAGGTTGGTGAGGCGCAGCGGTCCCACGGTGCCGCCTCGTCCGGGGGTAAAAGAGCCAGCGATGCGGGCTGCGGCGTAGCGGGGGAGATTACGTTTGAACTGGAGTGCTTTCATCGCCAAGACTCCAGGGGGCCGCGTGCAGTGGGGCTATGTGGGGGAGCTAAAGGAAGTATTCGTCGGTGCATGCCGGGTGACTTTTGAAAGTCTTCGATGAGCCAGCCGCGTTTGCGAGCAATGCTGGCCAAGCGGGTTTCGGGGTTGACTGCTACGGGAAAACCGACTGCTTCCAACATGGGAAGGTCGCTGGCTGAGTCGGCGTAGGCAATGGATTCTCGAAGGTCTAAGTCGTGTTCTTGGGCGTAGTCGGCGAGCGCTTGGTAGCGGGCTTCGCCGGTGGGGGGAACCGCGGTGAGTTCTCCGTTGTAGGTGCCGTTGCTTTGCCCAAGTTTGGCGCACACGATGTCGTCGAAGAGTGGCTTGAGAGGTTCAACAATGAAGTCCAAGGCGCCGGTAATCAGGAGGGTGCGATGGCCGAGGGCACGGTGTTGGCGTACGCGACGCAGGCCGGCGGGGAATGATTTGGCCAAGATGAGTTCGCTAAATTGTTCGGCGCTGTCTTCGGATATTTGGTCGATGGGGGCACCGTCGTAGCGGCGGTAGAAATAGCGCAAGAAGTCGCTGCGGTCGCGTTTATCTAGGGCCAGCAGGGTAGGGGCTTCCATCATGGTTTTGAGTACGAAGCGCAGGCGGTCGCGTCCGGAGAGGCGGCGGCTGGCCATCCAGGAGTAAGAGGCCACCACGTTGGAGGCAATGAGGGTGTTTTCAAGGTCGAAGGCGGCGAGGTGGCGGTCGGGGGACAGTATTTGTTTGCGTAGGCGTTGGGGTCGGGTTTCTCCGCCTCGGGCGGGGGGTTTCATGGGTACCCGGCCGGCTTTAACTACTGATGGCAGGTGAATGTTGGGTACGTAATAGTCCCAGTCCACCACTCGGGGGTCAAAGCAGAAGGCGGCTTGGTCGGCTGCGTCGAGGTCGTCCCACATAGCCAGGAGGCGATCGAGGCCGTAGAGGGCTTCGCATTCGGCGTAGGCGCCGTAGAGGTCGACGTAACCGGTGGCTCGTTCTACCAGTTCGCTTTTTTCGGCCAGGCGGGCGCCGAATTCGGCTTGGCGGCCGCGTACCGGTAGGGAGCCGACGATTTTTTCGGCTCGGGTGAGCATGGTGCTGGCCCGTTCGAGTTGTTTTTTGACGCGGCCGCGCCCGGGGAATGACCATTCGGGTACGGAGATGGGTTGGCCGTGTTCGTCGTAGATGGGGTTTTCGGTGAACCAGGCTCGCACCATGTCGACGAGGTGGCCGTAGCTCAGGGGGTTTTGGCTGCCGGAGGCTACTTGCACGATGTCGGGCCATTGTTGGGGGCCACGGGCCGCGACGGAACAAATGGCGGCGACTACGTAGTCCACGGGGATGACGTCGATGATGCCTTCGGGTACGCCGGGGAATTCTTTTAGCAGGCCCCGGGCGTAGGAGATGATCACTGGTTCGGCCATGCGGAAGCCGCGTATCCACCCGGGGGATGGTTCGGCGACTGCTGATTCGATAATGGCGGGGCGCACGATGCTGAGGGGAATCTCGCCTACTGATTCGGCCAAGGCGATTTCGCCGAGGGCTTTGGTGTAGGCGTAGGCGTCGGGGAAGCCCAGTGAACTGGCTCGGGATATGCCGGCGGTGGCCATGTAGTCGTTGATCCAACGGGTGCGGAGTTGTTCGGTTTTGTCGGCCAGGGCGGGAGTACCGGCGGCGCCGAGTTCGTTGGCGGCTTTGCTTTGGAATTCGGCGAGTTGGTCGGGGGTGCGGCTTTGGGATTCCACGTCGAGACGTATGCGTCGGGCGCTGGCTACTTCGGTGCGCCAGTCGACGTTGACGTAGAAGGGGCTTTCGTTTACGGGTTCTTCGGGGGCGGCGCCGCGTCGGCTGCCTGCTACATAACAAGTGGAGACGGCCACCATGTGGGGGGTGACTTTGAGTTCGGCCAGGGTTTGGGCGATGCGTACTGGGCCCAGCAGGTTAATTTCGACAGCTTGGTCGAGAGGAGAATCGAAACTTACCGAGGCGGCAGAGTGGATGAAAATGTCGCAGGAGGCGAGGGCGGAGCGTCCTTCATCATCAAGCATGAGGCCGTCGACGCTGACGTCGCCGCCAATGGCGGTGATGCGACGGGCGGCCATTTCGGCAAATTCTTCTTTGCCGAGGTCTTTGCGCAAACGGTCGAAGGCATCGTTGCGCAAGATGTCTCGGTCGACGCGGCGTTGGGCGCCGCGGCGGCCGGGGCGTACGAGGAGCACCAGTTCGCAGTCGGGGGCGGAGCGCAAAAGGCGTTCGACGAGGGCGGTGCCTAAAAACCCGGTGCTGCCGGTGATGGCGATGCGTTTACCGGCTAAAGACTGGGGAATCATGCCTTATGTCTATCAGAAAATAGCAAGACTTACCAATTGGTACATAAATGGGTTAGGTTGTGCGCATGGCTCCAAGAGGCGAAACCAAAGAACGGATACTCCAAGCGGCGCTGGAATCGTTCGGCACGGTGGGCTATGACGGCACGTCGTTAGACGACCTGGCAGTAGGCCTCGGCATACGCAAACAAACCATTCTTTATCATTTCGTGTCTAAGCGAAATCTCTTGTCGGCGGTGGTTGACCATAGTGCGGGCTACCTCACTGAAGCTCTTGAGCAGGTTTTGTCGTCTAAAGCGTCGGACGCTGACCGTATTGAAGAGTTGGTGCGCTCGGTGTTTCGGGTGGCTCTTGAGCAACCTCTGCTCCTTGGTTTGCTTCGCGAGGTGAGTCGCCCGGGTTCGCCGGCGGCGCCACGTTTGCGCTCCATGATGGTGCCGCTAATGGACCGTGCTGTGGCTTGGATGGAAACTGAAATGGCCGCTGGTCGTATGCGCCGCACCGACGCCCAGTTGGTGTTGTTGAGTGCTTATTCCACCGTGGTGGGCTTGGCCACCGAGATTGAGGTGCTTCGAGCGGCCGGTATAGAACGTGCGCTCCGCCCGGTTGCCCTTCGCCGCCGTGAGCTCCTGCGTTTCCTCCGGGCTTCACTCATTCCAGCCAAGTAACAGCCTCCCACAATTCAAAAAACGCAGTCACGTAGGCTCTGACCCCACGTGACTGCGACGAAGGGTTGACTTGGCTAGCGGGCGGTGTTGTGGCGTTGGGTGGCGTGGCGTTCGAGGGCGAGGTCTACCAGGCGGTCGATGAGACCGGGGTAACTCAGCCCGGCGTTGAGCCATAAGCGGGGGTACATAGAAATCGGGGTGAACCCGGGGATGGTGTTGACCTCGTTGAGAATGACTCGCCCATCGTCGGCCACAAAAAAGTCCACCCGGGCCATGCCGGCGCACCGCAAGGCCAAATAAGCCTGGGCGGCCGTGGTTTGTAACTCGACAACAAGTTCGGGGTCTAGGTCGGGGTCCAACACGAGGTCGGCTCCGTCGGCGTATTTGTCGTCGTAGTCGTAAAACTCGGCTCCGGGGCAAATCTCACCGGGGCCAGAAACCTGTGGCCGGCGGTTACCCAGCACGGCTAATTCAATTTCTCGACCCACGATGGCTTCTTCAACAAGAATCCATTGGTCGTAAGTGGCGGCCGTGGCCAGCGCAGATTGCAAGGTCAAAGCGTCGGTGGCCCGAGACACCCCAATGGATGACCCCATGTTGGCGGGTTTCACAAAAACCACCGGGCCCAGGTCGGCCAACAGTGAGGCCAGTAATGCTTGAGCGGCTTCGCTCCCTGCTGTGGGCAAATCGTCGGCGTGGAGACTGCGGTGGCGGGCTTGACCGATGCCGTGGTGGGCCAAAATGTCTTTGGCGGCCAGTTTGTCCATGGCGAGCGCCGAGCCCAACACGCCGCTGCCGATGTAAGGCACGCCGGCTATTTCTAGCAATCCTTGCATGGTGCCGTCTTCGCCCAAGGGGCCATGCAGCAGGGGGAACACCACCACGGGCCCGGCGGCGGCCAGTTTGCGTAACTCGGGGAGAGGGTCCCAGGTGGGGCCACTGGGGTCTAAGGCCTCGGGCAGGTCGTCGGCGGCTAAGGCTTCAGCGGCGGCGGTGGCCAGCGACCAATGGCCGTCACGGTTAATGCCTACCGGTATTACGTCGTATTTTTCTGCATCGACGGCAGCCAAAACGTGGCGCGCCGATACGCAAGAAACATCGTGTTCGGCGCTGCGGCCGCCAAAGAGCACCACTAGTCGTTGTCGATCAGTCATAAAAACATCGTAGAGGTCTGGAGGGCGATGCGGGTGGCACCACTTGAGGGCTTCGGCCTGTGAGAATAGCGCCATGGAATTTTCGTTAGCCCAGGTGGCTGAAATAACTGGCGGGGTGTTGTGCGGCGACAACGTGAACCTCAACGTGAAGCTAGATGGGGCTACCCAAGATTCGCGCCGCATCACCCCAGCATGTTTGTTTGTGCCTTTACGAGCCGAACGTGACGGGCACGATTTTATTAGTGCTGCTTTAGCTGCCGGGGCGGCGGGTTTTCTGACCGAGCAAGAATCCACGTTGGGCCCGTCGGTGCTGGTGCCTGACACGGCGTCGGCGTTACAGGCGCTGGGAGCAGCGTCCCGCACGTCAATTACGGCCCCGGTGGTGGGGGTTACCGGGTCGGTCGGTAAAACCTCGGTCAAAGATCTTACCTCAGCGGTGCTGAACCAAAAAGGCCCTGTTCATGCCAGCCCGCGGTCATTCAACAACGAAATAGGGGTGCCGCTAACTCTTTTGAACACTCCAGAAGAAGCCACCGCCGTGGTGGCCGAAATGGGGGCCCGTCACCCGGGCGACATCAGCAACCTCTGCGCCATGGTGCGCCCCGATGTAGGGGTTATTACCACCATCGGTATGGCCCACACCGGGGTGTTTGGTTCGCTTGAAGCGGTGGCCCAAGCCAAAGGGGAGATTATTGTGGGCCTTCCGGCGACTGGTTGTGCGGTGCTTAACGCTGATGTGCCGGCGGTGATGGCCCAAGCGGACCGCACAAGAGCCCACGTGTTGACCTTTGGCCAAGCGGGCGAGGTGCGGGCCCGTGAGGTGCGGGTGGGCGCCGACTTGCGGCCTTCTTTTTTGTTGGAGTCTCCGTGGGGACGCATTGAGGTCCGTTTAGCGGCCCGAGGAGCGCACATGGTGAACAATGCGTTGGCGGCCGCCGCCGTGGGTTTGGTGTTGGAGGTTTCTCTTGATCAAGTAGCGGCCGGTTTGGCACAAGCCGAGCTTTCGCCTTCTCGCATGCAGGTGGGCACGGCTGCCAAGGGTTTTGTGGTTATTGATGATGCTTATAACGCCAACCCGCTGTCGGTGGGGGCGGCTTTAGAAGCTTTGGCGACGGTGGAGGCAACAGGCCGCCGGGTGGCCGTGTTGGGTTTGATGGCCGAGTTAGGCGACGATGCTCCGTTTGCTCATCAACAAATGGCGCAAAAAGCTGCCGCCCTCGGCGTGGAGTTGCTCACGGTGGGCACCGACCTTTACGGCCCTCCCCCTGAAACAGATATTGACGCAGCGCTTAAAAACTTGGGCCCCGGTGACGTAGTGCTGGTAAAAGGCTCGCTGGTGGCCGGGCTACAAGCCTTAGCGAGTCGGTTGTTGGCGGGCTAGTTCAGTCTCCGTCGACGGGCATTTCTCGGGGGCGTAGCGGGGTGTTGGATTGGTTCCAGGTGTGTAAATCGGCGGCGTCGCAGGCCGGGCACAGAAACACCACTTCCATGGCTTGGATAGAAAGCTGCGTGCCGCGTGATTTTTCTACAATGGACCGGGCGGCTTGGCGTAGGTCGGTGGCGTCACAGGTGGGGCAGGTGGGGGTGCGGTCCCGTACCCAAGACAGGTCACACAAACCGCAGGTGACGGTGATGGTTTCTTGGCCGGGTTCGCCTTTGATGACCCCGTCAAGGTTTTCGTTTTCGCCACAGTTGGGGCAAGTAATAAGCGACATAGTAAAGAACGTTAGCGGCCGGTGGGCACAGAGATGCCCGGCGGTAGCCTGCCTCCCTCATGGACCGTTAGCTCAGTTGGCTAGAGCGCTCGCCTCACACGCGAGAGGTCACTGGTTCGAGTCCAGTACGGTCCACCAAAAACCTCAAGGCAACCTTGGGGTGAACACAGAGGCAGGTTCGCCGCCCGGTGTATGAGCACGTAGAGCGAGACAGGTAGCCCTGCTTAAGAAGGCGTTTTTTGTCTGGCCTCAGTGGCGAGTACCGTGCCGGCAAGAACCACCACTAGCCACAATGCAGTCACGTTCCAAACATTTTGGGCGGTTGACATGCCTTCACCGGGGTGTTGAAGGTGGAAGACAGCGTGCGGCAGGGAGAAGGCCAAATAACCAATGGTGGCGATGATCGTCATGTCGCGGCGAAGGTACAGCCCTGCTATCAGTACTAGCAGCCCGGTGGCCAGCAGCCCAGAACCGGTGTCGGCCGCAAGATGTTCGTTAAAGGGTGGCAGCGCCGATACCACCCTTGGAGACCAACCAGGGAAGTTTTGGAACCAATCCGCAGGAGAGAGTATGGCCCAAAGTCCTGACAGGATGTTTTGCACCCCAAGGCCGATCAAGACCAACCGTTTCCAGGTCGGTGACATGTCGCGTTCTCCTCTTGTTTTTGAGCGGTTCCTTTTAATCCCGCTGCAGTTACAAAGTATTTTATTTGCTGCTGATTAGCAAATAACAAACCGGTCGGCCACACTATCCAGATGAACGAAACAGTTTCTGGCCACATTATTCGCCGCAGCACCAGCGAGTCCACCCCGTGGTGGCCCGAACCCACCTTGCCACCTACCGGTACCCCCAACGTGGTGGTGGTGTTGCTCGACGATACCGGCTTCGCCCATCTCGGTTGCTACGGCGGGCTGGTCGACACACCCAACTACGACCGCCTGGCCGAGCGGGGCCTTCGCTATACGAACTTCCACACGACGGCGCTCT
>LWDU01041693.1_pt1 | contig 95796 bp, 92 predicted proteins | sample 727161 | NCBI WGS metagenome assembly LWDU01 (sample SAMN04566230, study PRJNA314399) | hydrothermal vent metagenome | isolation source: deep sea hydrothermal plume seawater | place: Mexico: Gulf of California, Guaymas Basin | collected 2004-07-11 | reverse complement strand
TTAAAACTCGTAGAGGCAAAACCTTCTATCCTTCGAGTATTTATTCAATTCTTAATAAGAAAAAATCAGAGATGTCAGATTGAATGAGAAATTTAATAAAAAGATCTCAAAGTTGAGATTTGAATATAATGATAGTTAAAGTTCCTTATTTAAAAAAAGGGGTTTCAAGAATGGTATTGAAAAAGATAATGTAACCTTTACTTCTCTTTGGTGTTATGATGAGTTTGCGTTACATTTCATGGCGCGGTATCTGTCACACATATACACATGGAGTAATTATGGAAAGCACATTATCATTAGGATTATCGTATGCAGCAATATTGATGCCAGTATTGCTCTTAGGTGTTATTTTCTTTTTTGATGATAAGACCAAAAAAGCAAAATATGCCGCAATGATTGAGATCTCTAAAAATATTCAAGATCCATCTGAAATTAAAGACTTACTGGAAGACTTACAAGAAAAGAAAAAACCCATAGATTACAAAAGAGGTGGGGTAATTAGTTTATTTGTCGGTCTTGGTTTATTTCTCTTTGGAACAGTTTCGCCTATAGGTATTTTAAAAGGAGTTGGGCTGTTGGTTGCGGCAATTGGAGTTGGTTCAATAATTGCCGGATATTTATATCCTAGTGAAAGTGCTGAAATCACAAAAGCAGTTGAAGATTTTGAGAAGAAATAAACTTGGGCAAAGACCACAAAAAACTTCAAAACAACCTTGAAGAACTGAGAAAATCTTCCGGTTTAACTCAACAAGAACTATCAGAGAGTGCCGAGGTTTCAAGGAAAAGCATCAATGCAATTGAAAACGGAATTTATGTTCCCTCTACAGTTCTTGCATTGAAAATTGCAAAGACTCTCAACTGCTCTGTTGAAGATTTATTTAAATTGCCTTGATGTTATTAGTCTAATTCTGCAAACAAAACTACTCAACTGTGACTGACTTGAACATAACAGAGAATTAGATTTTCCTCTTTGTTTCTCAACGATTAAGGAACCACCAGTACATACACATCGTAAATATAATAGTAAACCACAACATAAAATTACTATTTTTAGGTAGATTATTCTTCTCTTTACTCATAACTATAATTCTCTGTTTTGTTCTACTCGACTGTAACGGAGTGTTCTTACCCCACCCTATATTCATAATATTCTATTGTTGCTTATAGTCAGGATCATGCCTATCCATTATTTCTTCTGCAACTGTATGTAAGTCAGTATTGAAACCTGTATCAAACTCATTGGTTCTTAGATGAACATCGTATAACGCATTCAACCATATCAGAACACCTGTATAAGCAATGATCTTGCCTTGGTGTCCTTTTTGATCAGTAAAAAGTGAATCCTCAAATGATCCAAACAATAAAATATCATCCAAAAGCATGTCGTCTTCATACATTTGCATTAACTCAAAAGTTGCCCATCCTGTAGGGATTGAAAAAATATTTGTTGAAGAAAACTCAATGCGCAAAGCATCAATTAGTGTTTTATTTACATAGTCATTTGCATAAGATGTATATAATACTTCAATGGTTTCAAAACCGGCATCTTCTGCTCTTTGCTGCCAATCCTCAGGAAAATCAATTGGGGGCGTAGATACAAATATGGTTATATTGGGATTGTTTTGAAGCGCATAACTAATCCATTGACTAAAACCATCTGTCGGATTGTCTGGATTAAAAGCAGCAGTCATGCCCAAAATTTCAATATCGCCTTGATCAAGCACTTCTTTTATTTGTCTGTTTGTGTATTCATTATTCCAAAGACCTATAGGAGTCCCATTGTCACCGCCCCTAAAGACTACTGTGTCATTATGATCTGAATAACCAGCATCGATTGCTAATTCTTCAATTCGATCGGCATATGGTTTAAAGAAACTATTGCCCATTAACAGCATGTTGTAACCACCCAAACCTTCAACTACATCATTAACAGTAATTATTACCCCCAATGATGACGACAGTTGTCCGTCTGATGCAGACACAGTAATGCTATACAGATTATCTTGATCGTCGTCTTGGGGATTCTCAAAATCTGGAGATGATCGAAATACTAAAATGCCAGATGAACTTCCTATAGATAATATAGAAACATCATCTCCGCTGATGGAATAGGTAATAGTGTCACCTTCTGCATCAGTTGCTTGCAATGTTGCAACATCGACTGTGTTTTCATCAACTGCATAATCAATCACCCCGATAAAATCAGGCGCTGTGTTTTGTCTGACCTCTGAATTGCCACCTCCGCCTCCACCCCCGCAGGCGGTTATAAAGAAAATTAAAATATATAAATGTTTATGCATAGTCTTAAGGTGTCTATGGAATTTAAACATTCAATGATTCTCCTGCTATTTGGTTGACCATGATTACTCTGTAATATTTTTACTCTTTGTTTTGTTTTCTAAAATTGAATAGTAATCGTGTTTCGGCATGCCATTTAAGAGGTATTCAGACAAGGTCATGCTTTTAATTCACTATCTAAATTTATTCGACGGTAACAGACTAAGTTTAAACAGTGAATTACTCTTCCTTGTAATTCTCTTCGAGTATTTCCTTTTCTTTTAATGTCTTGATTAACTTCTCTACTCTCACAAATGCTGCCAACCCAAACACAAATCCTATTACTGCTAATCCTTCCATAATTTTCTCCTTTTGAATTCTCTGTTCGAAATTCACTCGACTGTCACTGAATGGAATCATTTGAATAAAATTTCTCCACAATGACATCCCCCAAAATACTCTTTCATAGTTCTTGTTTCCAAAATCTAGACAGTTCTATCTACTCCACCGTCACTGTTTAAGTTTAAACAGTGATTTAATTTTTTACCCTGAAATGCTTGATGGAAATTTTGGTAAAAAGTAATGTATTTTTTATCCATAATTCTCTAGAAAATAATTTTCTCTATCGTCTTTTTTCATGCCAACCGTTTCGTTCATGAAGTTGTTTCTATCTTCTCGGGTTTTAAAAACCCAAATGCAAACGGTGTCTTGTGAATGATAGATTGCTTTTAGTTCGTCATCGATTTCACAGATTTCTTTTGGGATTTCTGTCTTGATACAAATCACTGTTTTAACTTATTCCTCATTAGTAGTGGTTGAAGGGTTGCTAATTGCATTCTCATAAACTGCTATATAAGTCATCATTATAAAGGGCATTAAAAAGATGACGAATAAGCCTAGAATAGGAAAAATGGAACTTAATTCTGTGGTTATTGTTAACGCTATTACTACAGCAAAAATTTTCCAGAAACCTAGTTGATGCACGAGTTCCCTCGATTTACCTAATGCCTCTGTTGGAAGCATCTCTTTGTCCACCAATAAATAAAATCCTAAAACCCATACTGTAAGAAGATATAAACCGGGGGCTATTAAAAGCATAAGTCCTAATGCTATTCCTACTATGTAAATAATGGAAAGAAGCAAGGCTTTCCACCACATTCCATTTTCGAAACCCGCCGACAATGAATCTCCGACATCTACTTCCTCGCCCCTGGCGGTTTTTAACAAGAATTTAACAAACCCTACAAAAATAGCAGGTAAGATAAATATTCCCACAACCGTAATTGCTGCACAAACACACACAACTGCGTAGATTAAAAAATTGAAAAATATTGTCCAATAATTCCTTTTTCCCAACTCAAACCCAATTGAAAAGTACTCTTCAGCTCTTATTTCTTTCATAAATGCTCCCTGTTTAATTCACTGTTGTGAACTACTCCACAGTGACTGACTTTAACAAAACAGAGAATTAGATTTTCCTCACTGTTTCCAACCTTCTTCATTGTTTTTTTTGTTGTCGCAAGTTCTAGAATTAAAATATTGATAAAAAAACATACCAAGTGTTATTCCTGCTCCTGAACCAATTGATATTCCTACGGGGATATTATTAAAAGCGACACCTAACGATATTCCTAATCCCGTACCAACGGACATGAAACTACTTAACATTAATATTGGAATGTTTTTAGGTTTACTAACCTTTGAATTTGTATCCATTTATTCTTCTTCCTTGTAATTCTAATTCACTGTTTTGTTCTACTCCACCGTGACTGACTTCGCTAAGTTCCTTGGCTGATCAACATCGGTACCTTTCAATAAAGCCACATGATATGAAAGCATCTGAAGGGGCAGGGTATAGATAATGGCCTCAAGACTTTTGGGAACCGGCGGCATATCGATCACGGTAATACCCGGCTCATTGCTAAAGTTCGCGTTGCAGTCAGCAAATACAAATAATTCACCGCCTCGAGCACGCACCTCGTGAAGATTAGACTTGAGCTTATCCAGCAATTCATTATTTGGGGCAATCGTTACCACCGGCATATCTTCGTCCACCAGCGCCAACGGCCCGTGCTTTAGCTCTCCAGAAGGGTATGCCTCGGCATGAATATAAGAAATCTCTTTAAGCTTAAGAGCCCCTTCTAACGCAATAGGGTAGTGCTCACCACGGCCTAAGAAAAGTGCATGGTCCTTATTGGCGAAGGCCTCTGACATCTTTCTAATGACCGGGTCGAGGGCTAACACGCGCTCACAAAGCCCCGGAAGTTGATGTAGATTTTTAACCAACTCGGCCTCCATGTGTGGCGGCAAACCAGTGTGCCTGCCCAAAGATAGTGTCAAGAGCTGCAAAGCCACTAACTGTGTTGTAAATGCTTTGGTCGAGGCTACTCCGATCTCAGAGCCCGCCATTGTCAGCAACGCAATATCAGACTCTCGGACAAGAGAGCTGTTAGCCGAGTTGCAAATAGCCACAAAGCCAAGGTAACCACTTTCTTTGGCCTTGTGAAGTGCGGCCAGAGTATCTGCAGTCTCTCCTGATTGGGAGATAGTGACAAATAAGGTTCCTTCGGGCACTGCAACTTTGCGATAACGGTACTCACTAGCGACTTCAACCTGGCAGGGTACGCCAGCCATATCCTCAAGCCAATACTTTGCCACTAATCCAGAATGAAAACTGGTTCCGCAAGCAATAATATGCATATTTTTAGTCTGAGCAAAAAGGCCCTCAGCTTGGTGCCCGAACACGGCCTCGAGAATATGGTCAGTGCCAATACGGCCGGCGAAAGTATCCGCCAACACGGTTGCCTGTTCGAATATTTCTTTTTGCATGAAGTGGCGATATTGCCCTTTATCGGCGATCTGGTCCGTTTCACTTAGCTGATGTAGTTCTCGCTTTACCGCTTTACCGTTAGCGTTAAATACGGTGTACGCCTCGCTGGAAAGCTCTACCACATCACCTTCTTCAAGATAGACAAAACGATCAGTGACTTGGCGTAACGCCATTTGGTCTGAAGCGATAAAGTGCTCATCTACACCAACACCAATCACTAAAGGGCTGCCGCGCCGAGCGCCTACGATCAGGCCAGGGTACTCGTCAGACATTACTCCCAAAGCATAGGCGCCCTCAAGACGAGCAATGGTTTTATGTACTGCGTCTCTAAGGTCCGTGCAGGTCTCAAGCTGTTGATGGACAAGGTGCGCGATGACTTCGCTGTCAGTATCAGACTGAATATCATAATTCGCTGCTCGCAGCTCCTCTCGCAGGGCTTCGTGATTTTCAATGATGCCGTTGTGTACGATCGATATGCCCATCGATACATGTGGATGCGCGTTTATGCTACTTGGTGCTCCGTGGGTCGCCCATCGCGTATGAGATATTCCGGTATTGCCAGACACAAAGTTGCCTTTGCAGACAGCCTCTAGGTCAGCAACCTTTCCAATAGTTTTACGTGTCTGCAACACGTTATCGCTGTCTAAAATCGACAGCCCCGCAGAATCATAGCCTCGATATTCAAGACGACGCAGCCCTTCAATAAGAATTTTATGCACATTACGCTGAGCAGTAGCGCCGACTATTCCACACATTCTTTAATCTTCCTTTTTGCTTTTGGTTGGCCGCTTCCAGCCGTCAATATTTCGTTGCTTGGCTCGACTTACCGCTAAGGCATCTTTGGGGACGTCGCCGGTGAGGGTGGAGCCGGCACCAACAAACCCGCCGTCAGCGACCGTTATTGGCGCCACTAGCGTGCTGTTAGAACCAACAAATACATTGTCCCCTAAATTAGTCTTATGTTTGTTAACACTATCGTAGTTGCAGGTAATGGTGCCCGCACCAATATTCACGTTTTCTCCCAGCTCGGCGTCTCCGACATAACTGAGATGATTAATTTTGCTTCCTTTGCCAATCTGTACTTTTTTAGTCTCTACAAAGTTACCAACCTTTGTGTCGCTGGCAAGAACAGTACCCGGGCGGAGTCGCGCGAAAGGTCCCACTATGGCGCGGTCTCCGACGATAGATCCTTCAACGATCGTGTTCGCCTTAATGTTAACCCCGTCACCGATCGTGCTATCAGTGATAATACAATTGGGTCCAATGGATACTCCGCTACCCATCACAACACTACCTTCAAACACGCAGTTAATGTCAATAAAGTTGTCGGTGCCCGCGGTTAACTCACCACGCTGGTCGAAGCGCTGTGGATCAGCAAGGCTGGTACCAGACGCCATTAATGTTTCGGCTTGCTGCTTCTGGTGTGCTCGCTCTAACTGGCTCAATTGAATTCTATTATTCACGCCTTCTACCTCAGTGGCCGACTTAGGATGAATGCTGCAAACCTCAACGTCGTTGTCTCGAGCAATGGCGATTAGGTCTGTCAGATAATACTCTCCCTGAGCATTATTATTAGTTATTTTTGGTAGCCAGGCTCTTAATTGGCTCGCCCGCAACGCTATGACTCCCGTATTGACTTCGGTAATCTCTAGCTGTTCTGCTGTCGCATCTTTTTGTTCAATTATAGACGCTATTGCCCCGTCTTGATCGCGAACAACCCTGCCATAGCCGTCTGGCTTATCTAAATTGATGGTTAAAAGACCCATAGACCGGTCAGTGACTGCTTTGAGAATATCGGCGATAGTAGATGACAATATGAGGGGAACATCGCCGTATACAATCAACACATTCGCTTGCTCACAAACATGTGGCACCGCCATTTGGACAGCATGAGCAGTACCCAGCTGTTCCTTTTGTTGAACAAAAACATGTCCAGCATTGGCAAAGGCTTGCTCTACCATTTCCGCGTGGTGCCCAGTGACGATGATCCTTTTTGCCTCAGCGATTGTCTCTGTCGCGGCCACCACATGGCTCAGCATTGAACGGCCGGCCAGTTTGTGCAGTACTTTCGGCAGCGAAGAACGCATTCGCGTTCCCTTTCCTGCGGCCAAAATAATGATGTTGGTGTTTTTCATAGCGGTGTCACTTTCCAAAAGATTTAATCAGCGCTCCTATGCGGTCACGGTACTGTGAACGAGGCTTTAACTCAAGAGCGGCGGGCTTATTGTGTATGCCTTTTCGTATTTCTCCGCCTTTAATCCTATTTTCTGTACCTAGAAACCATGGCATATCGTTTTTTTACTCGTCTCGTGTCGCGTTGCGCTGCGCCTGAGGACTACTGCCGAAATGATTTTTAAAGGCCCTAGAAAACGCTGCTGGACTTGAAAACCCACAGCGCACGGAAATATCTACGATTGAAATGCTGTCGCTTAATAACAGTCGTCTCCCAACTTGCAGCCGCAACCTAAGATAATAATTGCCGGGGCTAAGGCCTAAATATTTTTTGCTTAGGAGTTCCAGAGATCGTGTCGATAAATTAATGGCGTCGGCTATGTCTACTATCTTTCTCGGCTCTTCAATGCTCAGCTCCATTAAGCTAATTGCTTTTGCAAGTCGAGGCTCCGCCTGTCGTATTCGACCCAGTGAAATGATGGCTTGGGCGTCGCTGGCGGTGGCGTTTTCGTGATAGATAAACGCGCTTGCTACATCCAGGGCGAGGGAGCGAGTTTGCGAAATTCTTAGGTAGTGTAGCATCATGTCCAGCGTCGGGGACGCGCCACCGCTACTCCAGATACGCCCATCAATAACATAGCGCTGTCCAAGCACCTGAAGCTGTGGATAAGCAAAACTTAAATTTTCTAAGTCTTCCCAATGGGTGGTGACTCGGCTGTTTTTAATAACGCTCGCTTCGGCAAGAATCCAGGTGCCTGCTTCAACGGAGATCACAAGATCATGTAAAGCAGCGGCTCTGCGCAAGCTGGCCTCCCCCATCACTGGAACGTGCTTTTGATGATTAAAGCCCGCCACAACGCAAATGATGTCGCCGGCATCACACTGACTTAGCGCACTATCCACTGCGATTTTTATCCCGCAGGTTAATTCAATAGCCTCCCCGCTAAACGAGTAAATGGTCCATTCGAACAAGGGAAGTCGAGATAGTCTATTGGCGGCTCGCAAAGGATCGATGACCGACGACAAGCTCATCATTGATGATTCAGGCAGTACAAGGATTGATACTTTAGTCGTTTCTTTGTTTTGCGCCATTACGTATATTGTTCGTTGTATTTCGTATATTGTAGTGCATTACTTGCTGGTTTTGCCAAGCTATTAACCTACAAACAATCACTGAGATCTCGGAGGCCATTCATGCCATTAACTATCAATACTAACGTTTTTATTACCTGCGCTGTTACTGGTTCGGGCAGCAGTCAAGATCGCAGCTCCGAGGTGCCTCGCTCGCCGAAACAAATTGCAGACAGTGCTATCAAGGCGGCTAAGGCTGGAGCCGCTGTTGTGCACTGCCATGTGCGTGACCCAGAAACTGGTGTTGGGTCCAGAGACCCTAAACTCTACAGAGAGCTTACTGAGCGAATCCGTGACTCAGCTACGGATGTGGTATTAAACCTGACGGCGGGAATGGGGGGTGATGTCGTTTTTGGTCCTTCGTCCGCACCGCTGCCGTTGCAAGAAGGCACTGACATGGGCAGCGCTGAAAGCAGGATAGAACCTATGGCTGATTGCTTGCCTGAAATCTGCACCCTGGATTGTGGCACAATGAATTTTGCAGAAGCTGACTATGTCATGACCAATACTCCCGGTATGTTACGGGCTATGGGCAGCATGATGACTGAACTGGGTATTAAGCCTGAAATTGAGGCCTTTGATACCGGGCACCTTTGGTTTGCAAAGCAGTTAGTGGAAGAGGGAGTTCTCGATAGCCCCGCTTTAGTGCAGCTTTGTATGGGTATCCCTTGGGGGGCTCCTAATGATCTGAACACTTACATGGCGATGGTGAATAATGTCCCTAGTGATTGGAACTGGTCTTCGTTTTCTATCGGCCGCCATCAAATGCCGTACGTTGCCGCTTCAGTTTTAGCTGGCGGCAATGTGCGCGTCGGCTTAGAAGATAATATCTGGCTAGAGAAAGGCGTACTTGCGACTAACGAAGCTCTAGTTCAAAGGGCTGTTACTATTGTCGACGCCATGGGCTCTAGCATTATGACACCACAGCAGGTCCGAGATCAGCTAGACTTAACTAAACGAGCCCCACGATGATTGAGGCGCTTGACGCCTCAAAGACTCCCATTAACAAGAAGATGCAGTTTGCCGTCATTGGTGGCGGCGTTATCGGTGGTGGTTGGGTTGCTCGGTTTTTACTGATGGGTTGTGATGTTAATGTTTTTGACACAGCCCCTGAGGCAAGTAGGAAAATAAACGAGGTGCTCGACAATGCCCGCCGGTCACTGCCTGGTTTGTACGAGCATCTATTGCCGAAAGAGGGACGGCTTGTATTTTGTTCGAGCATTGCTGAGGCTGTGAGCCGCGCTGATTGGATAAGCGAAAGCATTCCTGAACGGCTAGACATTAAACAAGCCGCATATGCAGAAATACAAGGCCACTGCCCAGAGGGTGCAATTATCGCCTCCTCCACGTCTGGCTTTAAGCCCTCAGAATTACAAGAAGATGCCTCTAGGCCACAACAAATTATTGTTGCTCACCCATTTAATCCAGTTTACTTGCTTCCCTTGGTCGAGCTAGTAGGAGACCCGCAAACCACTGAGCATGCCGCAATGATTTTGTCTCAACTAGGGATGCACCCACTAAGGGTTCGTAAAGAAATTGATGCTCATATAGCTGATCGTTTATTGGAGGCGGTTTGGCGGGAGGGCCTGTGGTTGATCAGTGATGGTGTTGCTACAACCCAGGAGATTGATGATGCTATTCGTTATGGCTTTGGCCTGCGTTGGGCACAGATGGGGATGTTTGAGACCTATCGAATAGCTGGCGGTGAAGCTGGCATGGCACACTTTATTCAGCAGTTTGGCCCCGCCCTAGAATGGCCTTGGACCAAGCTTATGGACGTGCCTGAACTCACCGATGAGCTCATCAACAAGATAGCCAGTCAATCAGATCAGCAGTCTGGGCAATATTCGATCAGAGAGCTGGAGCGTATTCGCGACGACAATTTGGTGGCGATGATGCGGGCCTTAAAAGGCAAGGATTGGGGGGCAGGTAGCTTACTTAACCAGGTTGACCAAACGCTAACCCTAAAATCGGATATGCCCTCCACACCTACCGCGCTAGGTGACTCTGTTCGCACCACACACCGTGTTGTTCCGTCTAGCTGGGTGGATTTCAACGGGCATATGAATGACAGCCACTATGGCGAGGTGTTTTCTACAGCCAGCGATGTTTTGTTGCATGGTATCGGTGCTGATCAGGCCTATATTGCTCAAGGGTGTAGTTATTTTACGGTTGATCTGCAAATTAGTTACCTTGCGGAATGCCTAGCCGGAGAGCAAATTAACGTTTTTACATCGATCACGCTAGCCGAGGGTAAAAAACTTCAGCTGTCTCATGAGATGAAAAATGCCCAAGGTGATGTTTGTGCAACCTGTTCGCAGTTCCTACTGCACGTTGATTTGAAGTCTCGAAAATCTTGTCCGCCCTTGGCGGCCGTTGCTGAGGCTTTAGCGAGGTTGAACTAGACAGTTTGCCAACAAAGGGGATCAAAATGAACGCATCTAATCTCATTCCGACGCCAGACAATTGGTACTGGCCGCCAAGTCAGAGTATTACGTCCGCTATGGTCATCAACAATGCGGTGATGCTACAGTGGGACAATGACAAGCGCTCTAAACTACATCCTTTGTGGTTGAGAGATAACTGCTGCTGTGCTCTTTGTCTGCATCAGGTTACTCGAGAAAATTTATTAGATTTGCGTGATATTCCTGAAGATATTCAAGCGACCTCTGTTGAGGTTGATGCTGAAGGCGCACTTTGTATAACCTGGTCAGACAGCAACCATGTGAGCCGCTTTAATCCCGCTTGGCTTTATGCCAATAGTGGCCATCAGCCATCAGCCCCTCTTAGTCCTGAGTTTTGGGGTACTGCACAGCTCTCTGAGCCGCCGAGTTTTTATGCCAATGATGGCCTAATCAGTGACGAAATTTTATATGAGGTCCTTCTGTCTGTTAGCCGTCACGGTATAGCTCGCTTGAGAGACCTGCCAACGGATATAGAGCTTGTTGAAGCCTTTGCTCTGCGTATCGGCGCTATTCGCGAAACTCATTTTGATCGAATTTTCGACGTGATCTCAAAGGCCGACGGCGACAGCAACGCCTATACCAGCGAACACCTAGCCGCTCATACTGACATACCGACCAGAGAATCTCCCCCGGGCATCCAAATACTCCACTCGCGGGTTGCCGACGCCGAGGGCGGCGAAAGCTTGATGACCGATGGCTTCAAGGTGGCACAAGATATTGAGCGAGAATTTCCTGAGTACTATAACACGCTCACTACCACAAAGTGGTGTTATGCAAACCGCGCAGGCCCCAAAGACTACCGCTGGGAAGCCCCAACCATTGGTTTAGATGATGAAGGGAAGTTGCTGGAAATACGAATGCTTCCGTTTTCTCGCGCGCCATTGCAAGGAAGCTTCGAGGACATTGAAAAGGCCTATGCCGCTTTGAGAAGCTACATGGAAAAAGCCAACTCCCCAGAATATCAAATGCGCTTTTCTTTTAAAGCGGGTGATCTCATCATTTTTGACAATCGCCGTATCTTGCATGGCCGTGCAGCATTTTTCCCAAGCACGGGAGACCGAGCGCTGCGCGGTACATACCTTGACCGCGATGATGTTTTTTCTAAAATTCGACAGCTCCAACACCAATTTTTATTAAATCGTTAGCCGCCCGTATTGCGGGCAAAAAAAGGGCGCTTTAAAGCGCCCTTTTCCCCACTCAACTAAGCTATTAGAACTTAAAGCTTACCCGAGTACCTATTGTGCGAGGTCTATTGGTCATAACACGGTCATCCCAATTAACCGCATTACGGAACACTTCTCCTCGTTCGTCAGTAAGGTTGCGCACATACATTTCAGCAACCCAGGAATCACGATCAACGCCAATTGAGGCGTTTAAAATCTGATAGTCTTCCTGCTTGTACCTTCTGGTTGGAACGCTGCCGCCATCAAACAGATTGTTATACGATGAGCCCGTATAAATATAGCTTGCCTGTACAAACCAGTCTGTGTTGAAACCGTATCGAGTCGATAAGTTCCACTTTACCTCTGGCACTCGAGGTAACTGGGTGCCGTTTACAGCAGTAGGTGCAGCGAGGCCGTCGCTCGCGTAGTAATCTTGACTCAACTCAGCCTGGATATAAGAGCCGGCACCGGTAAGACTCCACGTCTCCGACAGCATCACGCTAAAATCAACTTCAAAGCCGTCACTCTTAGCTTGGCCAATATTATAGGTTAAGGTCACCGGCGATATTGACGTGTCTAACCGCGAAAATTGGAAATTATCCCAGTCTTGCAGAAAGGCTGCCGCATTAACCTGCATACGCCCATCCATTAGGGTCGCCTTTATGCCGACCTCATATGAGGTTAAGAAGTCTGGAGTAAAGTCACATTGAGCCCCTGTCGTGTCGTCTCGACCCTGTCCACCATAATCCGCAGTGTTCCCAACAGAGCAGAACCGATTAAGACCTCCAGGGCGATAACCCTCTCCCCAGGCGCCATAGACCATTAGGTCTTCGTTCACCGTCCACTCGGCAGTCACACGATACACTTCATCCTTTGACGCCGTTATACGATTTGAATCCGCACAGTCAGCTCCGTAGTTATTAAGTGGCCGATAGACTCCTGAGGCCTCTTGTGCTGCAGCACTAGGTCCGCCTCCGCAAGGCCACCAGACCGTGCCAGAGAAACCATCCAAATAGCTCTCAGCATCGAATTGCCGCATGCTGCCCGAGACCGTTAGATTGTCTGCGATATCATAGGTGATCTCACCAAAAATGGCAGTCTCTTCATAGCTACGACGGAAATCTGTTGTCCAATAGATATCAGGCGCATCGATGGCAGTGACCATGCCCAAATCAGCAAGTCCTAAAACATGCCATTCTGCGTCATCTCTGTTTTTCACGTCAACCGAGTAGTATCCCAGCTGCCAGCGCAAGGGCTTACTTGGATCAGAAGCAAAGCGCACTTCCATTGTTTCACGCTGATAATTGGCATGATCCTCATACAGTTCACGCGGATCAGAACAGCCGTAATAGGCCGCATAGCAAGAATAATATGGCTGTACGTAACCATAAGAAACGTAGTAGTCGCTATACAGTGAGTAGTCTGCATCCACCTCATAATCACGGTCGAGGTCGCCATAGTTGAAGGTAAAAGTACCCCCAGCTATTTCACCTTCTACCTTAAGAGAATACTGAGTCCACTCATCATCCAGACTGTCCGGCATCATACGGAAAACCTGTAAGTCACCTACCTCTGGATCGTGGTCCCAAACACCATTAGCCTCTAGATCTTGATGCATAATTCCTGCTGTGGCTGTCCAGCTGTCATTCAAGTCAACCCGCAAAGCGGCTCGAAACCCTAGTGTCGTGGCCTCGTTGAAGTTATCGCCGGCCACATTACCAATGTCGCCCTCAGTATAGTTGTTATAGGTAAAATCAGGCGCCATTACTGCGGCCTGCTCTGCTGTCGCACCACCGGCTACTAGCCCATCTCGAATATAACCATGAGAGAAGGTATGCTCGCCGCGCACATTATCAATAAAGCCAGCGTCACGCTTCGAATAACCAACAAGCCTTAGCGCCACAGAATCTGATATTGGGAGGTTTATAAAGCCTTCAATGGTGTTACCAATGTCTCCGCTTTTCGGAGAATTGATATCCAAATCAAGTCCTGCTGAAAATTCACTAGTATCGGGCTGATTTGTAATAATCCGCATAGCACCCGACTGTGCATTAGCGCCAAACAGTGTTCCTTGAGGACCCGCAAGGACCTCAATGCGTGATACATCGTAGATGTGTGGATTCAAATAGGCGCCGGTAGCTGTAACAGGTTGGTCATCCAAATAAACGGCTACACTGGGGTTTGCGCCCAGAGAGCTCTCGCCACCAGAGGAAATGCCGCGAATATAAACGTTGCCGCTGCCTGGCCCTAATCCGATGTAACTGACGTTGGGTAGCATAGTCACATAATCTTCAAGATCAGTGATATTTAGGTTTCCAAGGGTTTCTTCCCCAAGAACAGAAATGGCCATAGGAATGTCTTGCGCGCTTTCTGCTCGCTTCGTCGCAGTTACTATTATCTCTTCTAGTTGCTGCGCGGCGGCGGCGGGCGCAAGGCCTACTGTCAGCGCCGCAATGATTGCTGCAAGTGGTTTTGGCGAGTATCGCCGTGCTTGTGTGGCTTTTAAATTACCGGAAAATCGGGTCATAATCTCAATCCTCTAATCGACAAGTGATGTTTTATTCTTTGTTTTTATGTCTTTCTCGGCGTCCCTCCTCTGCCACAAAATCGGCAGCAAGAAATGCCCTATAGACATCCCTCCAATCCAGCGAGGTTTAAGTCGCTTTTACCTTACCATAGCTTGGTGGGGTTTTGTATGGGTTATTCAAAAACAATGTGTGTGTAAAATAGAGCCGGTAAGACTAAAATAAACCGCGTCCTTATCACTGCCTGCCTACACAAAAGACGGCCACACCTATACTTGGCGCTTTCAGCCTATGTTCAGGCCGCGACTGTTAAGCGTGTTTTTGAGCGCCCCTAATTTGTCTTCATAATGTCGCCACTGCTCTAAGCCGCCTCGAAAAATTGGCTGACGAACCTGCTCGGAGCTTGCCGAACGCACAGCTCTATCGTTCTCATGAAATTTTATACAGGCGTCTTCAAAAGGCAGGCCGCAGTGCTCAAGTAGCCGTGCTACTTGTCCCTCTAGGTCTGTAACAATATTTTCATAATGTACGGTAAGACTTTGCTCTGGGATAACCCTCTGCCAATGCCCCATCAAGCGATGGTAATCGGCATAGTAATGGCCAATGTCCTCTAGGCTGTAGGTGAACGGTTGGCCCTCGGCAAATAGCTGCTTGAAATTGGCAAAACATGCCGCCATTGGCGCTCTTCGTGCGTCAATGATCGTGGCATTAGGCAAAATTGCACGGATGAGTCCAATATGCATAAAATTATTAGGCAGCTTATCAATGAAGTATTTCCCACTGTTTCTGTAGACCGCGCAGGCATCGAGATATTGCTGGCCTAGTGCAAATCGCTCTTCATTGCTTAAGTCAGTTAAAAGCCTTGGATACCGCCGGGTCTCACCACGCTTGCGGCTACCCTCAAGTTGGGCTGCAATACGGCTAATAAAATGCAGCTCTGCGGTTGCCTCTACCTGTGAATGGCTTGCCAGTATCTGCTCAAGCAACGTTGACCCGGATCGCGGCAGCCCGACAATAAAAATTGGGCTCTTATCTGGATGCCCTCCAGACGTAAACTTACCCATAAATTTATCATCACATACAGCAATGGCGTCATTAATTCTCTGCGTGTTATCGTCCGCATCATAGCCGCTATAGCGCCGCTTTATTTCATTGCCCATCTTGTAGGCCTCATAGGACCCAGAGTAATCCTTCAAATCTTCGCGCGCTTTGCCTACAGCAAAAGCAAGATGATATTTATCAGGACTATCGGCATCTAAGGTCTCTAGCTGATTGGACATATCCTGAACTTCAGCAGGCGTAAACTTAACCGTTTTTAGATTGGCCAAACTCCAATAAGCATCGCCGTGGCCAGAGTCAATGGCGATAGCTCGACGGTAAATAGTCGCGGCTTTTTCTCCCTGCCCAGAATAACGCAAAGAGTGCCCGTAGCTAGTCAAAATGGTGACGGCATCTGGTACCCGCGTTAGCACATCTTCATAAACAACATGTGCTTCATCGAAGTGACCGGCGCTTGAGGCCACAGCAGCATGTAATGTTTTATAGGCGATATTGTCAGGGTCAACTTTAATCAGGCGGCTAACTTCAGCCATTGAGGCATCAAATTTATCCTGCCGAGAGAGTGCCAGCGCGTATTTGTGTCGTGCCATATGATAGTCAGGCGCCAGCTCTAAGCATCTCTTATAGAGCTGCACGGCTTCTTCCATAATGCCAAGCTTGTAGCCAATATCTGCTAGCAGCCTAATACCATTCACATCGGTAGGGTGCCCTCGTAAATATTCTCGGCAAATCCCCTCGGCCACCCCAACTCTACCCGTAGCAAATAATTCCGTGGCTTGTCGCAACGCAGGATCTACCTCCCGAGTTAGTCCGGCTCTGGCATGCGCTTTAGCCGCCGCGCTCTCATCTCCTTGGACTAAAAGAACCTCACTTAGTGTTCGCCAGGCCGCCGCGAACCCAGGATCTATCTCCACCGCTTTCTGTAATTCCGCAACAGCAGGCGATATTTGTCCACTAGAATACCAAGCCAATCCTAGCTCATACCGCCCTTGTGCAACATTTGGCGCCAATAGCAAAAATTCAGACAATCTTTGAATAGCCTCGCCTAGAGACCCGGTAAGCCTCAATGCAACACCAAGTAAAAACAACGCCGGAGGATGGCTTGAATCCGCGCTCACTGCCTGTGTCGCCTCTTGGAGTGCTTGCTGTTTATTGCCTGCCTGTAAGTTAACTCGAGCGGCCTCAACAAGCGTTTTAACATTACCTTCATTGTTCATATTTACAATCGCCTTACTGTTCACAAGAGCACAGTGCCTACCTAAATTTCTGCCGCCGATTAACCGTCATCTTAATAAGCATTAATGTTGCTCTTGTTCTGCCAGAATAGCGCGATGCCTTTTGTGGCATCTTGCCTGTTAAGTAATTAAGTATACACATGAACCTTTTTACAAGTATATGCCGAACGGAGGAGGGGATTAGAAAACGTTGGCTTTTTATTGCGAGCAAAAAAAAGAGCAGCTAGACTGCTCTTTTTTGTGTTTGATAATCTTAACCACCCAGCTTTTTACGCAGTGTCTGTACTGTCCTTAACTGAGCTGTCGCCTCTGCTAGCATTGCTGCCGCCTTAGCATATTCAATCTCACCAGTTTGGTTGGCGATAGCCTGTTCGGCTGCCTTGACTGCCTCAGCAGCGGCAGCCTCATCTATGTCCCCAGCGCGCACAGCGGTGTCTGCTAGAATCGCAATGCTGCCCGGTTGTGCTTCTAAATAGCCGCCGGAAAGGTAGTAAACTTCCTCTTCGCCGTTTTCTTTGACCAGCCTTACTGGTCCAGGCCTCAAATCACTGAGCAATGGTGCATGGCCAGGAGTGATTCCCAACTCCCCCAATGATCCTGTGGCAACGACCATTGCAACCGCCCCTGAAAACAAGGATTCGTTTGCACTTACGATGTCACAATGAACGGTTATAGCCATTTTTACAGCCCTTGCTTACTCAATGTTAAAGGTTTTTGCTTTTCTCAACAGCTTCATCAATAGAACCAACCATGTAAAATGCCTGCTCCGACAGATGATCATATTCGCCATCTAAGATCCCTTGGAATCCAGTAATAGTGTCTTTCAAAGAAACATATTTACCAGGAGAACCGGTGAAAATTTCTGCAACATGGAACGGCTGCGACAAGAAGCGTTCAATTTTCCGCGCCCTTGATACAGCTAGCTTATCTTCTTCAGAAAGCTCATCCATACCCAAGATGGCAATAATATCTTTCAACTCTTTGTAACGCTGCAATACGGATTGAACGCCACGAGCGCATTCATAATGCGCTTGCCCAATAATCAAAGGATCGAGCTGCCGAGAGGTTGAGTCCAGAGGATCAACCGCAGGATAAATACCTTTGGATGCAATGTCTCGACTCAATACAACAGTGGAGTCTAAGTGCGCGAAAGTCGTTGCAGGTGATGGATCAGTCAAATCATCTGCTGGCACGTATACCGCTTGAACCGATGTAATCGACCCCGTTTTGGTAGAAGTGATTCGCTCCTGAAGAACACCCATTTCCTCAGCTAAGGTTGGCTGATAGCCAACTGCTGAAGGCATGCGACCTAGCAGTGCAGATACTTCGGTTCCCGCCAGCGTGTATCGATAGATATTATCAATAAACAGCAGTACGTCTTTACCTTCATCCCGAAACTTTTCGGCCATGGTTAAGCCCGTCAGCGCTACACGGAGTCTGTTTCCGGGGGGCTCATTCATCTGACCATAGACCATCGCTACTTTTGACTCGCTGGGTGTTTCAATATTAACAACACCGGATTCCTGCATCTCGTAGTAAAAGTCGTTTCCCTCTCGAGTCCTCTCGCCAACACCCGCAAAGACTGAAAGCCCTGAGTGTTCGGTCGCAATATTATTGATCAGCTCCATCATGTTTACAGTCTTACCAACACCTGCACCACCGAATAGACCAACCTTTCCGCCTTTAGCAAAAGGACATACTAGATCAATAACTTTAATGCCGGTCTCAAGCAATTCATCAGAGGCGGCCAATTCATCATAAGCCGGTGGCTTGCGGTGAATGGCCATTGTTTCTTTAGCGCCAATGGGCCCTTTCTCATCGATTGGGTTGCCTAAAACATCCATGATCCGACCAAGGGTTTCGACACCTACCGGCACAGAGATCGGCGCCTTGGTGTTGTCTACACCTAGACCACGACTAATGCCTTCTGAAGAGCCCATGGCAATAGTCCGCACCACTCCATCGCCTAGCTGCTGCTGAACTTCCAAAGTTAGGCCCTTGCCATCAACCTCTAGTGCGTCATACACGCTGGGCACTTGATCCCGTGGGAATTCCACATCGACCACAGCACCAATAATTTGTACGATTCTTCCACTGCTCATTTCCGGTTCCTCTTCACTAAACCTTTTAAAATTCGTTTGGCTTTATACTGCCGCCGCGCCGCTAACAATTTCCGACAGCTCTTGGGTAATCGCTGCTTGGCGCGCTTTGTTATAAAGCAGTTGCAATTCATCTATCATGTCACCGGCATTCTCGGTGGCATTTTTCATTGCGAGCATTCTCGCTGCTTGCTCACAGGCCTTGTTTTCAACAACACCTTGGTAAACTTGGGACTCGATGTATCTAATCAAAAGACCGTCTAACAATTCCTGAGCATCTGGCTCATAAATGTAATCCCAATGATGAGACAGTCTTTCCTCACCAGCTGGTGCGAGAGGCAATAACTGATTAATACACGGATTTTGGGTCATTGTGTTAACAAATTCGTTGCTAACGACAAATAATTTGTCGATGCGGCCCTGATCGAAGGAGTCGAGCATCACTTTGACACCACCAATCAAATCCTGAGCAAGAGGTTCATCACCAACGTCTTTAATCGCCGCAACCACGTTACCACCAACAGCACCAAAAAAACTCGTCGCTTTGTTTCCTACCACACAGATATCAACTTCGACATCCTGATCAGACCACTCTTTCATCGATCGCAGGGCCGTCTTAAATAAGTTAACATTTAGGCCTCCACAAAGTCCGCGGTCAGTCGATACAATAATGTAAGCAACCCGCTTAACGTCTCTTTGTTCTAAGTACTGATGTTTGTACTCGGACACAGCATTGGCGATATGGCTAACAACATCTCGGATGCGCTCAGCATAAGGCTTTCCCAATGACATGCGTTCTTGGGCTCGGCGCATTTTACTCGCCGCAACCATTTCCATGGCGCTGGTGATTTTTTGCGTGCTACCAATGCTAGCAATTTTGGTTTTAACTTCTTTGCCAATCGCCATCTCTTATGCCTATTTACCCTAGCCGACTTACCACGTTTGAGTTGAGACGAACTTTTCCAATGCCGCTTTAAATCCCGCAGCTACATCGTCGTTGTAGTCGCCAGACTGATTAATCTGATCCATGAGATCACCATGCTCAGCTTTCATATAAGAGAGCAGGGCAGATTCAAAATCACCAATCTTATTAACTTCAATCTCTTTCAAAAAACCCTGATCAGCAGCAAATATCATGACTCCCATTTCCGCAATGCTCTGAGGAGAGTACTGCTTCTGCTTCATCAGCTCGGTTACGCGCTCACCATGATCTAGCTGTGCTTTAGTCGCCTCATCAAGATCAGATGCAAACTGGGAGAAGGCCGCTAATTCACGATACTGTGCCAATGCGGTACGAATACCGCCAGAAAGCTTCTTAATAATTTTAGTTTGCGCTGCTCCACCTACACGTGAAACGGAAATGCCCGCGTTCATCGCTGGTCGAACACCGGCATTAAACATGTCTGCCTCAAGGAAGATCTGCCCGTCAGTAATCGAAATTACGTTGGTTGGAACAAACGCAGAGACGTCACCAGCCTGAGTTTCAATAACAGGTAATGCTGTCAGAGAGCCCGTTTGCCCCTTGACTTCCCCGCCAGTAAATTTCTCAACATAGTCAGCATTCACTCGCGCTGCTCGCTCTAAGAGCCGCGAGTGCAAATAAAACACATCACCCGGATAAGCTTCTCGTCCTGGAGGGCGCTTCAAAAGCAGGGAAATTTGGCGATAAGCCCAAGCTTGCTTGGTCAAGTCGTCATAGATAATGAGTGCATCTTGTCCGCGGTCTCGGTAGTACTCACCCATTGAGCACCCCGCAAAGGGTGCCAAATATTGCATGGCTGCCGGATCAGCAGCTGTAGCCGCTACGACAATCGTGTGCTCCATAGCACCATGCTCTTCAAGCTTTCGAACAACAGCTGCCACAGAGGCGGCTTTCTGTCCGATCGCCACATAGACACACTTAATGCCCGAGCCTTTCTGATTAATAATGGCGTCAACGGCAATCGCCGTCTTGCCGATCTGGCGGTCACCAATGATTAGCTCTCGCTGACCACGACCAATCGGCACCATAGCGTCAACCGCTTTCAAACCAATTTGCACAGGTTGATCAACGGACTGCCTCTCAATAACACCTGGTGCCACTTTTTCAAGGGCGTCGGTAAGCGCGGCGTTAATCGGCCCTTTACCATCGATAGGGTTACCCAAGGCATCAACTACACGACCTTCAAGTTCTGGGCCAACAGGGACTTCCAGTACTCGCCCAGTGCACCGTGCTTTTTGGCCTTCAGCCAGTGACTGGTAATCGCCCAAAACAACAGCGCCGACAGAGTCGCGCTCGAGGTTAAGTGCCATACCGTAAACTCCGCCATCGAACTCAATCATTTCGCCATACATTACATCGGCTAAACCGTGTATGCGAATGATCCCGTCCGATACGGAAACAATGGTGCCCTCATTTTGGGCTTCTGATGAAACATCAAGGTTGTCAATACGACTCTTGATAATTTCACTGATCTCTGATGGATTCAGTTGCTGCATGCTTAGGCCTCAATCCTTAGGAATTTAGTGACTCGGCGAGTTTGGTCAAACGACCGCGAATGGAACCGTCTATAACGGTGTCCCCGGCACGGATAACCGCACCACCCAACAGGCTCTTATCTAAACTAACCTGCATATTTACTTTGCGTTCTAATTTTTCACTCAGCGCCCCAGACAACATCTGCTGCTGAGCAGCATCCAATGTCTGAGCTGAAGTTACTTCCACATCAATCGCTTTGTCACGATTGGCTTTCATAATTTCAAACTGATGCGAAATTTGCGGCAATAATGTTAAACGTCTATTTTCAGACAAAATAACCACAAAGTTCTGCCCTGCTACATTAAGGGTATCACCGCAAATTTCAATAACGGTTGCCGCCTGTAATGTCGTTGTTGAGCTAGGTGAACCCAACAGCTTAACGACCGCGGACTGTTGCGTTACAACTGCCGCAGTGGCTAGGCTTTGTGCCCAACCTTGTAGATCCTTAGTATCCACAGCAAATTCAAACGCTGCTTTGGCATAGGGTCTAGCTAGGGTGCTCAATTCTGCCATGGTAAACCTCGGTTAGAGTTGCGTAGCCAGCTTATCGACCAACGCACGATTAGCTTTATCATCAATCGACGCCTCGAGAATCTTTTCGGCTCCTGCAAGCGCTAATCCAGCCACTTTAGAGCGAAGCTCTTCTTTGGCACGATTAATTTCTTGCTCGATCTCTGCTTCCGCCGCAACCTTGAGTCTGTCGCCTTCTGCCACAGCCTGCTGTTTTGCTTCATCAACAATTTGATTCGCGCGCTTGTTGGCCTGATCAACGATGCCAGCAGCTTCCTGCTTGGCTTCCTTCATCTGGTCCGTAGCTTCGTTCTTAGCTGCCTCAAGATCACGCATGGCGCGGTCAGCTGCATCAAGTCCGTCAGCGATTTTTTGCTGGCGCTCTTCCATGGCCCCAATAATGACTGGCCACACAAACTTCATGCAAAACCACACAAAGATTGCGAACGTCACCATCTGACCAAAAAGCGTTAGATTAATATTCACGCCATCACCTCATTAATTAAGGTTGGTTTAAAAAACTAATTGTTGTTAAGCGCCTACACTTGGAGCAACAACAAAGATCAAGTACATAGCGATACCAACACCAATAATAGGCACAGCATCAATTAGACCTGCTAACAGGAACATTTTCCCCTGTAACATAGGACCCAACTCTGGCTGACGAGCGGTTCCTTCGATCAGCTTTCCACCCAACAACCCCATACCAATAGCTGCGCCCAACGCGCCCAATCCGAGCATAATTGCCGCTGCAATAATTACAAGTTCCATCGTAGACTCCCGATTTCAATAGTTATAAATAAAAACAAAGTTAATGGTCTTCTTCATGCGCCATACTAAGATAGACGATCGTAAGCACCATAAAAATAAATGCCTGTAGGGTAATAACCAAAATATGGAAAATTGCCCAGCCCCACTGCATTAACCCGCCACCCAGAGCAAACACACCACCACCGATCGTCAACAAGCCTAACGTCAGTAATACTGTTCTACCCGTAGAGATTTTTCCTTTGAGGTTCATCCAACAGACCCCACAAACCAAGACAAAAATAACCAACCAAAAAGCACCATTAGTTTCAGCACCAAATAATTGTGCATTCAAGCCGCCGAAGACCAGCCCAGTTCCTGCGCCTGCAGCAAACATCATGGCAATAAGAATAAAGATCATCTCGCCGGCGTACATGTTACCAAACAACCGCAACCCTAGAGAGAAGGGCTTGGCCAGCAGGCCAACCAGCTCCATAAATAAATTAATCGGGATAAAAGCCCAATGATTAAAAGGATGCATAGTCAATTCTTTAATAAAACCCGTGCCTTTAATCTTAATGTTGTAATAAATCATCAAGATGAAAACACCTAACGCCATACCCATGGTGATATTAGGGTCAGTTGAAGGGACGATTTTCTGATACCCCACACCAGCCAAGCCCATCAACTTAGGCACTAAATCAACCGGAAGAAGATCCATCAAATTCATCAAGAAGATCCAGACAAAAATGGTGAGGGCCAAGGGTGCCACCATCTTGTTACGGCCATGAAAACTATCCTTAACCGAACCATCAATAAACTCGACGATCATCTCAATAAAGTTAAGCATGCCAGAAGGGACACCAGTCGTCGCCCGCACCGCCGCTCTTCTAAACAACCAACAAAACAAAACACCAAGACCGATAGACCAAGCCATAGAGTCAACATGAACAGCCATGAACCCCATCGCGGCTGCTTCACTTGCCCCGTGCGCCATAGTCCAAGTGTCCGCTCCCAAAACTTCCAATCCGTTTTCGGTGTGCCGCTCAAAGCCGGCCGGCAATTTTCCATAGACCAAATTTTGAAGGTGGTGCTGGATATATTCAGTTGTGCTTGCGGGATTCTCGCCTGACATCTACTTATCTCAACTCATCTTAAACCTAAAGGTCGCACCAAGTAACATCACTCGCGTGCCATTTATTTTTTATTTTAATGCTTTTGCAATTAGTGCTAATTGCAACGGGATCATGGCAACAAAAGCAACCGAAAACCCAAAAATATTCACGCTATCAAACAGTACAAAGGTTGCAATACACCCCGAAGCGGTCAGCAACACCTTGCCAGCTTCACCTCGGTACATTGAACTCAAAACCTTGTCCGCTTGGTTTGCTCCGGCATATTTAAATGCCTGGAAGGTAAACCACGCCTGTGGGAGAACCTGACACAACCCGCCAAAAAAAACCGATAACGCCACATTTAAACTAAACCAAAACGCTCCAACCGTTAGCGCCAGTAACACCAACAACTGAATAAGCGAAACCTTAAAAACCGGCGGTCTTGGAATGGTCGTCATCAAAGGGTCTTGCCACCTTGTCCCCAACATCTTTACCGAGCCATCTTAACCCACTCGTAAGCGGGGGGCATTATAGGTTTACTCGGAGTGTTATTCAACTCAAACATGCGGGTTATATAGTAGTAATTCATCTTCCTGATAATGCTTACCGATCTATTTTATGTGGGCAAGAATTCCCTCTAGCTCATCAACACTGTTGTATTTAACCGTTAGGGTTCCTGAGCCTTTTGCGCTGTGCTTAATTAGCACCGCAGCGCCGATTTTTTCAGACAGGTCTTCCTGTACTCTAATAATGTCAGCATCAACTGTATAGGACTTAGCTACACCTGGCCCGGCAGTCCCAAGCTGCATCCTCTTCACCAAAGCCTCAGTTTGCCGAACCGTCATTGAGTTAGCCCCTACTTCTCGCCCGGCCTTTACTTGCTGTCCTCCCTCTAGGGCGAGCAAGCACTTAGCATGACCCAACTCAATCTCCCCTAATTCCAGTTGCCGCTGAACAGCAATATCAAGCGATGCTAGACGCATTAAGTTAGCCACGGCAGTTCTCGACTTACCCACCGCTTCAGCAACCTGCTGCTGTGTTAATTTAAACTCATCTTGGAGCCTTATTAAGGCCTGGCTTTCCTCTATGGCGTTGAGGTCTTCGCGCTGTATATTTTCAATTAACGCCATCGCGATCGCAGTTTTATCACTAATATCACGAACAATAGCTGGGATTTTATCAATTCCGGCTTGCTGGGTTGCCCTCCAGCGACGCTCGCCGGCTATTATTTCATATTTGTTTTCACCCAGCTTACGTACAACAATGGGTTGCATAACCCCTTGCTGAGAGATGGAGTTTGCCAGCTCTTGTAAGGCCTGAGGATTCAAATCTCTACGCGGTTGATACTTACCTCGCTGCAAAAATTCAACGGGTATTTCAGCTAACGCTCCATCACCAAAGACTTGCTTTGCGCCTTCTTCGCCCGCGTCGACTTGATCTTCGTTAAAACCAAGAAGCGCATCTAATCCTTTTCCCAAGCTTTGTCGTTTTGCCAGCATCTTATTGCGCCTTCAAGGTGTCTTTATTTGTTGTTTGTTCTTTCTCTAGCCGAAGTATTTCTCCAGCCAAAGCAAGATAGGCTAAAGAGCCTTTTGAGTTGCGGTCATATGCCAACGCAGGCAACCCATGACTTGGTGCTTCCGCTAGCCTTACATTGCGTGGAATACTAATACGATAGACCCTGTCGCCAAAATACTTTCTAAGTTGCGCTGACACCGCATTAGTGAGACTGCTACGAGGATCATACATAGTTCTTAAAATACCCTGAATCCGTAACTTTGGGTTAATAAGCTTGGCAATTTGCCGAATGGTGTTATTTAAATCAGACAGTCCCTCTAAGGCATAGTATTCGCATTGCATGGGTATTATAACTCCATCGCTAGCAACCAACGCATTCACCGTCATCATATTCAGTGAAGGCGGACAATCAATTACAATAAAATCGTAATTACTGGCGATCCTATTCAGCGCGTGGCGTAATCGCGTTTCTCGACCAATTTCCTGCATTAATTCCACTTCCGCCGCCACCAAGTCTCTGTTGGCTGGCAATAAATCATAGCCACCAGCTTCAGTGGTCACAATAACCTCTTCTATTGGGTTCTTCTCGGTTAAAACGTGATAGACGCTCAGTTGACAGTTTTGTTTATCAACGCCCGACCCCATAGTAGCGTTACCTTGGGGGTCAATGTCAACGAGTAAAACACGCTGCTTATAAGCATGAAGACAGGCGGCCAAGTTGACGCTAGTTGTGGTTTTACCAACGCCGCCTTTTTGGTTTGCTATCGAAATAATCTTCGCCAATGTTCTATTTCCCGCTCAATATAATTTATGTTTTTACTATTTTTATTAAATGCCGTTGGCCTTCAACGCCAGGAACATTTATCGAGTTCAACATTTCGACCTTATAGTTTTTCGGTAGTTCGCTCAACTCTGTTTGTGGTAATTTACCTTTCATTGCTAAAAAATAACCGTTTTGATTGAGAAGATGTTGACAGTTTTTAACCATATCACCTAAAGAGCTAAACGCTCTACTTAAAACACAATCATAAGTTTGTTTTGGATGAAAATCCTGCACGCGCTGGTTCACTTCCGAAATATTATCTAACCCTAACTCTAGTTTTGTTTGGAATAAAAAGCGCGTTTTCTTACCGTTACTGTCAAGCAAGGTAAAGTTTTTATTTTGATTGATAATGGCTAGAGGAATACCTGGTAGACCTGGTCCAGTGCCAACATCAATGAAGCGATCACCCTGGAGCTCTGCTGAAATTGCCAGGCTGTCTAAAAGATGCAGGTTGATCATATCAAATGGATCGCGAATAGCCGTCAGGTTGTAAGCTTTATTCCAACGCTCCAAAAGACCTAGATAGTTTAACAGTTGGTTTATCTGTTTTTCGCTACAAGTCAGGTGCAGCAACTCTAAGCCCAGTTTAAGTTGATCCTGTTTTTGACTTTTAGACCCACCCGAGGAGTGTTTTGAATTCATCATATTATCTTTTTGTTAGGCAGCGCGTTTTTTTAGCTGCACCAGCAACAGTGAAATAGCAGCGGGTGTTACACCGGCAACGCGAGACGCTCGAGCCAAGGTTTCAGGAAGTGCGTCACCTAGCTTTTGTTTTACTTCATTAGATAAGCCTTTGACTTGTTCGTAATCGAAATCAGCGGGTATAGCCGTATTTTCATGTCTTTGTAGTCGGTCTATTTCCGCTTGTTGTCGACTGATATACCCTGAATACTTAGCATCAACCTCTATTTGTTGAGCAATATCTTGGTTAGGTTTGTTATCTGGAAATAACTCTCCAATAATCTTGTGATTTAGTTCTGGCCTTTTTAATAGGTCAAACAAAGAGTATTCATGCGAAATAGGGTGGTCTATGTGCTTAGATAGTTTTTCCGCGCTTTCGCTGCCTGGTTGTATCCAGGTGTTTTTCAGCCGCTGACTTTCAGTTTCAATAGCGTCCTGCTTTTCACAAAAACTTTTCCATCTATCGTCAGTGACCAACCCAAGTTCCCGTCCCTTTTCGGTAAGTCTGGCATCTGCGTTATCTTCTCGAAGCAGTAATCGATATTCGGCACGACTGGTGAACATTCGATAGGGCTCATCGGTTCCCATGGTAATTAAGTCGTCAACCAACACCCCCATATAAGCAGTATTTCGGGTAGGGCACCAACTGTCTTTTTCCTGCACTTTTAATGCTGCGTTGATTCCGGCCAGCATGCCTTGTGCCGCAGCTTCCTCATAACCAGTAGTGCCATTAATTTGGCCTGCAAAGAATAATCCCTCTATCGACTTTGTTTCTAAGGAATATTTGAGATCTTGAGGGTTGAAATAGTCATATTCTATGGCATACCCTGGTCTTGTTATGTGCGCTTTTTCAAACCCGGTTATAGACCGAACCAACTCCAACTGCACGTCAAATGGTAAACTGGTTGAAATGCCGTTAGGGTAAAGCTCGTAGGTATCAAGGCCTTCTGGTTCTATAAAAATTTGGTGCTGGTCTTTGTCAGCGAATCTAACTACTTTATCTTCAATAGACGGGCAATATCTCGGGCCAACACCATCAATAACACCCGTGTATAGAGGCGACCTATCCATACCTCCTTTGATTATTGAGTGTGTTGTAGGGTTGGTGTAAGTGATCCAACAACAGGTTTGTTTTGGATGTTGATTAATATTACCTAGGTAGGACATCACCGGTTCTGGCTTATCGCCCCACTGCTCCTGGAGAGATTTAAAGCTTACGCTTCTGGCGTCAATTCTTGGTGGGGTGCCTGTTTTTAAGCGTTCAACCCTAAATGGTAGTTCTCTCAAGCGTCTTGCTAGGTTTTCAGCGGGCGGGTCTCCAGCTCTACCAGCTGAATGGTTTTCTAATCCTATGTGGACCTTACCGGCGAGAAAGGTTCCTGCTGTAACGACGACTGTTTTCGCCTTAAATTTCAAGCCCATCTGGGTAATAACGCCAACAATTCTATCCTGCTCGATAATTAAATCATCGACGGCTTGCTGGAAGATTGTTAAGTTTTCCTGATTCTCAAGGATTCTTCTAATAGCAGCTTTATACCTAACCCGGTCTGCCTGAGCTCTTGTCGCTCTTACCGCTGGACCTTTTCTTGCGTTTAAAACCCTAAAGTGAATTCCACTAAGATCCGTTGCTAAGGCCATTGCACCGCCTAAGGCATCCACCTCCTTCACTAAATGGCTCTTACCAATCCCGCCGATAGCCGGATTGCAAGACATTTGCCCTAAGGTTTCAATATTATGTGTTAGCAATAAGGTTTGGGCGCCCATGCGCGCAGCAGCAAGACATGCCTCAGTTCCGGCATGGCCTCCACCAACAACAATAACGTCAAAATCGCTTGGGTACTGCATAGTCTTCGCTGTTACTTATTCCACGGCTGAGCATTATACGTTATTCAAAGGGTTTTAATGGATTTCGTTTTTGTGATCGTTTTAAACCGTTCAACTGTTATTTAATGATATAAGTAATATTAATATATTTAAGGTATTAGTTTATTGTTATTGTTATTAGGGAGGCGTTTAATTGTGGATTATATTAATTTTATTATGCTTTTCATGTAGTTACATAGAGATTTTAGCTGTATAACATGGCTTTTTTTCTGTTTTTATAATGCGCACACTTATGTTTGGTTTTGTATTAATAAACACACTTTAGCGGTTATAGAAAGAAAAGTAGTAATTTTGTGGGTAACTTTTTTATCTCAATGGTAGTTCTTAACAGGTTGTTGCCGGTTTTAGTGAAGTGTTAGTTGTTGATGTATTAACTATGAGTAAGTTGTGGGTTTTTCTTATCGACGGAAGCGTTGGTCTGCTGGTCGTTATTTTGCATATTTACTGAATAAATCATTGAACTATGAGGTTAATTTCTTTAGAATCGCCGACCCTGAAACAGTAGCTCAAAGAAAAGTGGACATAACGTCATGAAAAGAACATTTCAACCTAGCAACCTGAAGCGCAAGCGCACTCACGGCTTTAGAGCTCGCATGGCGACACCAGGTGGCCGCGCAGTGTTAAACCGTCGGCGTGCAAAAGGCCGCAAGCGTCTTTCAGCGTAAGGTTTGGGCTCAGTGCCCAGCTTAAGGTTTAATAAAGAAAAGCGATTACTCAAGGCCTCTGAATTTCAAGAGGTCTTCGATACCAATACATTCAAGATTGCACACCCAAAGCTTTTAATGCTCGCAAAGTTTAACTGCCGCGACAATTCAAGGTTGGGTTTAGTGGTGGGCAAAAAAAACATCTCGACGGCTGTTGGTCGTAATAGCGTTAAGAGAATAGTGCGTGAAACATTTAGGCTTGAGCAGTTCAGTCAGCCGATAGATGTTGTTTTTTTTGCTAGAAGAGACGCCCACAAGCTGAGCTCTGATGAGATGACCTTGTTGTTACAACAATCTTGGTGCAGACTTCGGCAGCGCTGCGATAAACAAGAGGAAAAAAATGCGTAAACTGGCCCTTGCATGCATTCGTTTTTACCAGCGAGCCATTAGCCCGCTGCTTGGCAGTAATTGCCGATTCCACCCTACCTGTTCTTGTTATGCAGAGGAGGCCTTTGATCGATTTGGGTTTATTAAAGGCAGTTATTTAACAATATTGAGGATAGTGAAGTGTCATCCTTTTCACCCCGGAGGCTTTGATCCTGTTGGGGACGACAAAGCAGTTCAAGTGACCTCGCATAAAAACCAAAAAGAGTTATAAATAATATGGATTGGCAAAAGACAGTTTTAATCGCGGGCATGGCTATTGTGGCGTGGTTGTTAGTTATTCAGTGGAATCAATTTCAAGACGACCGAATAGAGCTTTCGCAGGCGAGCTTGGCTCAGGGGCCGACCTATTTCTCTGACAATGAGCCTTCAGCGCCCTTTGAAAATGGCAATCTAGATTCAGAGTTGCCGCTATTACAGCAGCCAATATCGATTCCACAAGAAACGCCTGAAAGGAATCTTATTGTAGTCAAAAACAATGTTGTTGAGTTCACCATTGATACTCTTGGGGGCGATATTGTAGGCGCTAAATTGTTAAAACACTTAGATAAAATGCCCAACCTAGGCGGACAGCCGCTAGCTATTTTACAACAAAACAATACGGCAACTTATATTGCGAAAAGCGGGCTTATTGGTCCAAACGCCACAGATAAGAATAACAGCAGGCCCCAATTTGCATCGTCGAGCAACCGCTATCAAATACAAGACAACCAAGAAATACTGAACGTTGATCTAACTTTAAATGTGGACGGCGTAAAAATTGTTAAGCGGTTTCAGTTGAGCCAAGAGGGTTATGGTGTCAGTGTTCAATATCTAATTAACAACCTAACTAGCTCAGAATTTAATGCCAATTTTTATGGCCAAATAAAGAGAGATTCAAAGCCGCCAGGAGGAAGCGCTAGCGGACTTGGAGCGCAACCCTATTTGGGGGCGGCTCTCCGTGAGCCTGAGACCAACTATGCCAAATATGATTTTAGTGAGATCGCAGAAAGCAGCGTAAAAACGGTGATTACCGGTGGTTGGATAACGATGATACAGCATTATTTTATTGGCGCCTGGATACCACCGACAGACGACCAAAATAGGTATGAGCTCCGGAAAGTTAAAGACGAAGACGTGTACTTAATGAGTTTTATCGGAGAGCCTATTGTTGTCGACGCGGGGCAGTTTGGTAGCTATGAAGCGATTTTTTACGTTGGCCCCAAAGACCAAGAAGAGCTCTCTAAGCTCGCGGAGTATCTTGATTTGACTGTTGACTATGGGTTTTTGTGGATGATCGGAAAGCCTATCTTTTTTACGATGAAAGCGATTCATGGTGTTATCGGTAATTGGGGTTGGTCGATTATATTATTAACGCTTCTGATAAAATTACTGTTGTTCCCTCTCTCAGCGGCAAGCCTTAAGTCAATGGCCAAAATGCGCAACTTGCAACCGGAAATGACTCGCCTTAAAGAACTTTATGGTGATGACCGGCAAAAGATGTCACAAGAGACTATGAGCCTGTATAAGAAAGAGAAAGTGAATCCAGCGGGGGGTTGTTTTCCGATGCTGCTGCAAATGCCGGTGTTCTTATCACTTTATTGGGTGTTGCTAGAGTCCGTAGAAATACGCCATGCGCCTTGGGTGTTTTGGATTCAAGATTTATCCGCCAAAGACCCCTATTTCATTTTACCGATTGTGATGGGCGCGAGCATGTTGCTGATGCAAAAAATGCAACCAATGCCCACCGATCCAATGCAAGCCAAAATAATGCAGTTTATGCCCATTGGCTTCACGTTTTTGTTTATGACCTTCCCGTCTGGACTAGTGCTTTACTGGACAGTTAATAATTTATTATCAATGGCCCAGCAGTGGTATGTTAATAGCCATTTGATCAGTAAGAAGAAATAGCAAAAGATTCACAAGGCCCCGGCGGGGCCCCTTTGAATCTGGCATACTTTTAATATGTTTCAAAATAGCAAAGACACTATTGTCGCTATTGCCACCGCCGCTGGCCGAGGTGGGGTGGGCGTCGTTCGCCTTTCTGGTTCAGATGTTTTACCGTTTATGAATAGCCTGATAGGTAAACCTTTACTCCCCAGAAGAGCAACCTACAGTGGGTTTTTCGATGCGGAAGGAGAAGCCATAGATGAAGGTGTGGCGCTGTATTTCCCTGGGCCATCTTCATTTACCGGTGAAAGCATACTCGAACTCCAAGGGCACGGCGGTATGGTGGTCCTCGATCGGTTAGTGCAGCGCTGTGTGGAGTTGGGGGCTAGGGTGGCTCGTCCCGGAGAGTTTAGCGAGCGCGCTTTTTTTAATGACAAAATGGATTTAGCTCAAGCGGAAGCTATTGCTGATTTAATTGATGCGTCTTCTATCGAGGCCGCTAGGTCAGCAGTCCGGTCAATGCAGGGCGAATTTTCGCAGTTAGTAAACGAGTTGGTAGAGACAATGATTCAAGTGCGAATATTTGTCGAAGCGGCCATCGATTTCCCTGAAGAGGAGATAGACTTTCTCCAAGATAAGACGCTGGCGGTAAACCTCGACCTTCTTTGTAATGATTTAACAGAGGTGTTAGCGCAGGCTCAGCAGGGTGCAATACTGAGAGATGGCCTGACAGTGGTGTTAGCGGGTAAACCCAATGCCGGAAAGTCTAGCTTGTTAAATGCGCTGGCAGGCAATGATGCAGCCATAGTGACTTCTGTCCCGGGCACTACAAGAGATGTGTTGAGAGAGCGGATCACCCTAGGCGGATTACCGCTTAATATTATCGACACCGCCGGCCTTCGCGAGAGCGATAACGAGATAGAGCAGGAGGGCGTGCGCCGAGCTTGGAAGGAAATAACTAGTGCTGATCAAGTACTATTTGTAGCTGACGCCACAGACACTAGTAACCCCAAGTTGAAGGATTTGTGGCCTGAGTATTTTCAGCGAAACCTAGGCTCTACTCAGTCTGTTACCTTACTGCTAAATAAAATTGATTTATCCGGCCATCGACCCGGCGTGATCGACGAGGCCACGCTCGCTATTTCAGTAAAAGATAAGAGTGGTTTTGACGCCCTCGCGTCACATCTTCAAGCAAAGGCGGGCTACCTAGGCCATGGGGAAGGGTTATTCTCTGCCCGGCGGCGCCATTTGGTCGCTCTTACCAATGCTCTAGCTTTTGTCCAAAATGGTATAGAGCAACTCAAAGGCGCCGGCGCCGGCGAATTACTGGCGGAAGACTTACGTCAGGCACAAAATGAATTGTCTGAGATTACCGGGCAATTTACGTCAGATGACCTTCTTGGCCGAATTTTTTCTTCTTTTTGCATAGGAAAGTGACTAGCAAACCACTTTAAGTCACGATAATTTTTTTGCAGGGTCCGGCTTCTCCTCGAATGGGAGGAAATAGGATATAAACACTGTTTTTTAACTGTATATCCACAGGTTATCCACAATTATTGGTCAATAAACAACCAAATTTTATTTTTTTATTGTTGGTAGAAAAAAATATTGCATTTACTTAAGCTGTTGTTTTTTAATGTTTTATTTAGTTTTAGAAAATTCGTTTAGGTTTTTTTGGTTGTGGATAATCGTCGTTTTGTCATATACACTAAAGTTAGAACATCAAATAAATTTAATTGTTAAAGATCGACGGTCTTTTAACTTTGGTTGGGATAAATTGATACCTAAATTACTCAAGAGACCCGCTGTTTTTTTTGTTGGGGTAACCTATGAAAACAGCCTTTCCGTTGTCTGCGTCACTACGGGTTTCAATCATGGAATCTAATGTCGACACTATGGTGTGGGCCGAATGCCAGGCCATGCTCCGCAGCGAATTGCCAGAACAGCAATACAACACCTGGATACGTCCCCTCACCATTCAGTCTGCAGAGGGAGCGGTTGATGTGCATTTATTGGCGCCGAATCGATTTATTGAAGATTGGGTTAAGAGTAAATTTCTATCTAGGATTGAGGAGTTGTTAGCTCAGTTGGGCGGCGGCAGATCGGTTAAAGTTGAGATAAAGGTGAGTAGAACAGATTTCAATGGTTTTCGTGGGGGCGCGGTGTTGGACCGAGTGTCGATTCCTGTAGCTGCGACAGCCCCAATAGAGCCTTATCGTGATAGTGTTGTAGCGGCGCCTGCGATCATTAAGTCTGCTGCTGAGAGGAGCTTAAAGACCAACCTAAATCCAAATTTTACCTTTGACAGCTTTGTTGAAGGGAAGTCAAATCAGTTAGCATTTGCTGCGGCACGCCAGGTTTCTGAGAACCCAGGCGGTTCCTACAATCCACTTTTCATTTATGGTGGGGTTGGGCTTGGTAAAACGCATTTAATGCATGCGGTAGGCCATGCCATGAGAGCAAACAACCCAGAGGCAAAGATCGTCTATTTGCATTCTGAGCGATTTGTTGCGGACATGGTTAAGGCACTACAGCTAAAGGCTATCGATGAGTTTAAGCAGTTCTACCGCTCGGTGGATGCGTTGTTAATTGATGATATTCAGTTTTTTTCTGGCAAAGAGCGCTCTCAAGAGGAGTTTTTCCATACGTACAATGCTTTATTGGAGGGCGGGCAGCAGATGATTTTGACCTGTGACCGATACCCCAAAGAGATAGATGGTGTGGAGGAGCGCTTGAAGTCTAGGTTTGGTTGGGGCCTAACTGTTGCTGTCGAGCCCCCAGAGCTTGAGACCCGTGCTGCTATTTTGATTAACAAGGCGGAGCAGACAGGTATGGCGTTGTCTAAGGATGCTGCGTTCTTTATAGCCCAGAGGATTCGCTCGAATGTGAGAGAGTTGGAGGGTGCTTTAAAGCGAGTCATGGCGCATGCGCAGTTTACTGGCCGAGCAATAGATATTGATTTAATTCGTGAATCCCTGAAAGACTTATTGGCACTTCAGGATAAGCTCGTTACCATAGATAATATCCAACGGGTGGTGGCGGATTACTACAAGCTTAAAATGTCGGACATGCTCTCGAAGAGGCGCAGTCGTTCGGTAGCGCGGCCTAGGCAGGTTGCCATGGCGCTTGCGAAAGAATTGACGAGTCATAGCTTGCCTGAAATTGGCGAGTCATTTGGCGGTAGAGACCACACAACGGTATTGCATGCTTGTCGCAAGGTTAGAGAATTGGAGAGCGTGGACAGAGAGGTGCAGAGAGACCTGAAAAATCTGTACAGAGCCTTATCCACTTAAACCTTAGCAAAGAACATAAATAAAGTTGGAGATAGTACAATATTATGAAATTTAGCTTATCGCGTGAAGCTTTCCTTAAGCCTTTGCAGCTTGTAGTGGGTGTTGTCGAGCGACGACAGACATTACCGATCTTATCTAACGTGCTGTTAAGCTTAGAAAATGGTCGGTTGTCAATGACGGGCACTGATCTTGAGGTCGAAGTCATCGGCTTTAGCGATAGCGGCCCCGAGGGTGAGGATGGCGAGGTAACAGTATCTGCTCGTAAGTTGGTTGATATTTGCCGGTCACTCCCGGATGGAGCGCAACTTAACTTTTCTAGTGGCGAAGGCAAGGCGACGCTTATAAGTGGAAGAAGTAAATTCACCCTAGCCACGCTGCCGGCCAATGAGTTTCCGTCAGTGGATGAAGGAGAAAAGAGAATAGAGTTTGTGGTGAAGGGCTCTGTTCTTAAGAGCTTAATCGAAGCGACCTCGTTTTCTATGGCTCAACAAGATGTCCGGTATTATCTAAATGGGATGCTCTGGGAGCTAACCAACAACAATCTTAGAGCTGTGGCGACAGATGGCCACCGAATGGCGCTTTGCGATGGCGCTTGCGACGTCTCGGTTGAAGAGACAATCTCAGCTATTCTGCCGCGCAAAGGAATTATAGAGCTATCTCGGCTGCTGGGTGAACATGAAGTTAGCGTTGCTATGGGATCAAACCATATTCGGGTTACCGGCGAGGACTATTGCTTCACGTCTAAGCTAGTCGATGGCGCCTACCCTGACTATGATCGCGTGCTACCTAAGGGTGGGGATAAAGAGGTCGTCGGCGATAGGGCTGAACTTAAGCAAGCGTTTGGGCGCGCGGCTATCCTGTCGAATGAGAAGTACCGTGGGGTTCGTATTTCACTGTCGAGTGGTTCGATTAAGATGGTTGCCAATAACCCTGAGCAGGAAGAAGCCGAAGAAGAGGTTTCTGTGAATTACTCCGGAGAAGATCTTGAGATTGGGTTTAATGTTAGCTATCTCCTTGATGTGCTGAATGTTATTTCAAGTCCTGAGGTGCGCATTACACTGTCTGATTCCAATAGTAGCGCCCTTGTTAGTGGCGCAGCAGGCAGTCGCGCTGTTTATGTCGTTATGCCAATGCGTCTCTAGTTCGGGATCATGTGGTCGAAAATGAGCACTCATGTATCTCTCAAGCATTGACATACTCCAAGTACGAAACCTCAAAAGCCTTCAGTTGGAGTGTCATCCGACTATCAACGTCATTTATGGCGCTAACGGTAGTGGCAAGACTAGCATTCTAGAGGCTATTTATCTTTTGGGTCGTGGTCGCTCCTTTAAGCATCGCGATTTGCGCTTGGTGGTAAATCATGAGTCTGAAGAGTTGGTGGTCTCAGCGCAGCTGGAGCGTCAGACATCTAGCGGCAGCCACCGGTTAGGAGTAAGGCGCACGTCTAAGGGTCTTTTTGAAGCTCGTCTTGACGGTAGGGCGCTACAGTCGGCAGTTCAGCTTGTCGAGGAGCTTCCTTTGCAGCTAATAGATGCCCACAGCTTTAACTTGTTAGAAGGCGGCGCCCTTCAAAGAAGGCAATTTTTAGATTGGGGAGTGTTCCACGTGGAACATTCGTACACTGATCTGTGGCGGCGTTTTCAAAAAGCATTAAAACAGCGAAATCAACTACTTCGTCATGGTAGAATAGACGAAGACTCGTTGCGTGCCTGGACGGCCGAGCTGATACCGCTGAGTGAGGAGATTACGCGTCATCGCAGAGCCTATCTCGAAGGGTTGGTGGGGCATGTTGAGGCTGTTTCGAAAGAGCTTGATGGTCTAGGAGAGCTAAGTTTTGATTATTATCAGGGGTGGTCTGATGAGTCAGAGCTTGCAGATGTGATGGTGGCAGATCAGGCGAGGGACTTTGCATTGGGGACTACGAGCCACGGAGCCCACAAGGCTGATATGAAGATCAAGGTAGATGGGGTGTTGGCATCAGAACGCCTGTCCCGAGGCCAGATCAAGCTGCTTGTTTATGCGTTAAAGCTAGCTCAGGCTACCTTTTATCGGGAGAAGACGGGGGAGTCGTGCTTGTTTTTGCTGGACGATTTGCCGGCGGAGCTGGATTACCTTCACCGTCAGCAGGTTGTGGGGTTTTTAAAAGGTTTGGATTGTCAGGTATTTATGACGGGCGTCGATAAGAGAGATTTTCAGGTGTTGGTTGAAGGGACGGCGCACCATATGTTCCATGTGGAACATGGGGTTACTACAAAAAGCGAGATAACGGGAAGCTAAAAGGTTATGGCTGAAGAAGCAAATTATGATTCGTCGAGCATTAAAGTGCTAAAGGGGCTGGACGCGGTTCGAAAGCGACCTGGCATGTATATTGGTGATACTGATGATGGCACTGGTCTTCACCATATGGTGTTTGAGGTGGTTGATAACTCTATCGACGAGGCTCTAGCGGGGCACTGTTCGGAAATTCGTATCGTTATCCACCCCAATGAGTCAATATCTGTATCAGACAACGGCCGCGGCATTCCGACAGAAATGCACGATGAAGGTGTATCTGCTGCTGAAGTTATTATGACAGTGCTTCATGCTGGCGGAAAGTTTGATGACAACAGCTATAAGGTGTCTGGCGGCCTTCATGGCGTGGGAGTGTCTGTTGTTAATGCGCTTTCAAAAACAATGCGCCTTACCATCCGCCGCAATGGCAAGGTTCATGAGCAAGCCTATAGTCATGGTGTTCCTGATGGGCCTCTTGAGGTAGTGGGGGACACTGAAGAGACCGGAACAGAGATCTTCTTTACGCCTTCGGAAGGCACGTTTACCAATATTCAGTTTCATTTCGAGCAGTTAGCCAAGAGACTCCGTGAATTATCGTTTCTAAATTCCGGGGTGCGTATTGTGCTGCATGACGAAAGATCCGGCAAAGAGGAGGTTTATGCGTATGAAGGCGGCTTAAATGCCTTTGTTACGTTTCTCAACACTAACAAAACGACCGTTAACCAGATAATGCACTTCAACAGCGAGCGTGAGGATGGAACTAGTGTTGAAGTGGCGCTGCAGTGGAATGATGGGTTTCAGGAAAATATCCTCTGTTATACCAATAATATTCCTCAGCGTGACGGCGGAACCCACCTTGCGGGATTTCGGTCGGCACTGACGCGTGGCTTGAACACCTATATTGAAAAAGAAGGTATTAACGGAAAATCAAAGGTTAATACCACAGGCGATGATGCCCGTGAAGGCCTAACGGCGATTGTCTCGGTGAAAGTGCCTGACCCTAAATTTTCTTCCCAAACAAAAGATAAGCTGGTTAGTTCAGAGGTAAAAACAGCTGTTGAGCAAGAGATGGGGGAAAAGTTTAGCGACTACCTCCTGGAGTTTCCCCAAGAGGCCCGGGCTGTTGTTAATAAGATGATAGATGCAGCGCGAGCTCGAGAGGCGGCGCGAAAAGCGAGGGAGATGACTCGCCGCAAGGGCGCGCTTGATATTGCTGGGTTGCCAGGAAAGTTGGCTGATTGCCAAGAAAAAGATCCTGCGTTGTCCGAAATTTATCTAGTGGAGGGCGATTCTGCTGGAGGCTCAGCTAAGCAGGGTCGGGCGCGAAAGACACAGGCCATTCTTCCCCTAAAGGGAAAGATTTTAAATGTTGAAAAAGCGCGATTTGACAAAATGCTTTCTAGCGTTGAGGTAGGTACCTTAATCACCGCTCTTGGGTGTGGCATCGGGAACGAGGAATTTAACCTTGAAAAGCTCCGTTATCACACCATCGTTATTATGACTGACGCAGACGTAGACGGGTCGCACATCCGAACATTATTGCTGACGTTCTTTTTCCGGCAGATGCGTGAATTGGTAGACAACGGGCACATCTTTATCGCGCAACCCCCGCTTTATAAGGTCAGCAAAGGGAAAAATGAGCAATATCTGAAAGATGACGCCGCATTGCTAGTATATTTAACTCAAAAAGCACTCGAGAGCGCCAGCCTTCACGTTAATTCGGAGGCTCCTGCTATTCAGGGTGAGGCCCTAGAGGAGCTGGTTGGGAAGTTTCGGCGGGTGAGCGGCTTAATTGAGAGAATGTCTTTAGTTTACCCGCTTAGCGTCCTTGAAGCCTTAGTTTATGTTAGTGGGCTCGATTCAAAACTTCTTCAAACGTGTAGCGAAGTGGAGGCCTGGTGCGTCGAACTACAGGAAAAGCTCAGTGAAGTTGATAGTGGGACTCATCGTTATCACGTTGCAGTGAAAGAGGACAAAGAGCACAAAGTCTTCTTGCCCAATATTGAGATTACAGCTCATGGCGTGCCGCACTACCACACCCTAAGTCGAGATTTCTTTGGTTCTGCAGAATATGCGGCGATCGTTGAGTTGGGTGGCACATTGCAAGGCTTAATTGAGGAGGGCGCCTATGTTAAGCGCGGAGAGCGAGATCACCCCGTTGCCGGGTTTAAAGAAGCCTTAGACTGGCTAATGACCGAATCTCGCCGCGGCATCAATACCCAGCGCTACAAAGGGCTAGGGGAAATGAATCCAGAGCAGCTTTGGGAAACCACTATGGACCCAGAGGCACGTAGAATGCTGGTAGTGACTATAGAAGACGCTATTGCAGCGGACCAAATGTTCACGACTTTGATGGGCGATCAGGTAGAGCCTAGACGAGAGTTCATTGAAAAAAATGCGCTGTCAGTCGTTAATCTCGACATTTAATGCCGTCTTGGGATGAAAAGTGAGGCCGCTGTGCTATTTAAGTGAGCGGTCAATCCAGGAGTGCGCCATTTCAGTCACTTCGCGCGCGCTATTGTTAGAGGTGCTAAGTGCTGGCCCAATGTTTAAGCGTATGATCCCGGGATATTTGAGGAAACCGTGTAAAGTCCAGTGCTCACCTGCATTGTGAGACACCGGGATAACGGGCACTCCAGCTCGCGCGGCTAGAGCCGCGCCGCCAGTTTTAAACTTCCCTAATGCCCCTGGCGGCATTCGAGTACCCTCTGGATAAATAACAACTTTGACCCCTTCTTCTAGCATCAGCGCGCCCTGCTTAAAGATGTGGCGAATGGCAGAAGCGGGGTTGGATCTTTTGATAGCAATGGGACGCAAAAGGGCTAAAGACCAGCCGAAAACGGGAATCCAAAGCAGCTCGCGCTTCAATACAAAGTTCACTGGTTGTAGTAACCATTGCAGGTAGTATGATTCCCAGGAACTTTGATGGTTACATAAAATAACGCAGGGCCCGGGAGGGATGTTTTCACGGCCGGTGATCCTAACCTTAATATCACAGGTTACGCGGAGCCAAAATAGCAACAAAACATTGCCAGTTGCTGCCACTGCCTGCAGCTGCTTAGCTGGAAGGAAGCAGGCTGCGCAGCAGGCCAAGCCGAAGATCAGAGCAACGACAATAAACCCTATATAGAACACGCATGCACGCAGAAGAAGCAAAATCCTTTGGAGGGCGCCTAGAATCTCGCGCATACCGATCATTTGCCGGTGACTAGCTGTGAAATATCAGCGACGTTAAGAAATAAATCTCGCAGTCTTTTGAGTAGGCTTAGGCGATTTTCACGCAGGGTGGTGTCATCTGACATCACCAAAACCTCATCAAAAAAGCGATCGACGGGCGCCCGCAGTGAAGAAAGATCCTGCAGCAACGTATTGTAATCTCGGGACGCCAATAGAGGCTTGCAGCTCTTTTCAAGCGCTCTGATCGTATGGGCCAGACTTTTTTCAGCTGACTCAACGAGCAAAGCTTGGGTTAGAGGCTCCGGCATGCGCGTGCCGAGCTGCTTTGCCAAAATATTAGACACTCTTTTGTTGGCTGAAGAGAGAGCGTCAGCCTCCGGCAGTAGACAGAATTGAGCGACGGCTTTTATTCGAGCATCAATGTCCAGTGGGTTAGTAAAGCCGAGAGTGGAAACGGACAAAAAAACCTCGGCGCTGACGCCCTCATCACGGTACCAGGATCTAAAGCGCTCTAATACGTATGTAAGTACTTGCTTGCATGTTTTGTCTAGGCTGGATGGTTCTAAGCTAAAGTTCGCTGCAGCAAGAGAGATTGCCACTGGGAGATCAATGTTAATTTTTCTATCTAAAATAATACGTAAAATTCCGAGACTAGCGCGTCTTAGCGCAAAAGGGTCCCGAGATCCGGAAGGTGGTTGCCCTATGCTAAAGATACCAACCAGGGTATCTAGTTTGTCAGCAAGGGACAAAGTCGTCCCGAGGGTATTAGTTGGAATTTTGTCGCCAGAAAAGCGCGGTAAATACTGTTGCAGTAGAGCTTCCGCTACATCCTGCTCTTCGCCATCATGAACAGCGTAATAACGGCCCATTACGCCTTGCAGGTCGGCAAATTCACCCACCATGTCTGTTACTAAATCGGACTTACACAGTTCGCCCGCTCGGCCCGCTAACGTAGCATCTGCACCAGTAAAGGAGGCCAATTGTGAGCAAAGGCACGACACCCGGACTGTTTTATCGAAGACAGAACCCAGCTTATCTTGAAAAACTACCTTTTTTAAGGATTCTCTGCGTTGCTCAAGCGACACAAGCCGATCGTTCCGGTAAAAGAATGCCGCGTCGGCCAACCGCGGACGAATGACACGCTCATTTCCAGCGATCACTTGCGATGTATCGCTACTTTCAATATTGGCCACCGTGATAAACGCAGGTAACAACTGATCATTATCATCAATCAGGTGGAAATACTTTTGATGCTCTCTCATCGAAGAGATAAGCGCCTCGGAGGGAACCTCCAAAAAATGCTCATCAAAACGCCCCATCAAAGGCACGGGCCACTCGACCAAAGCACACACTTCATCTAATAAGGCATCGTCAAGGACCGCGGATCCATTAATCGTTTTAGCTAAACTCGCGACACCCTTGCGAATAATATCCCGCCGATCAGCGAAGCAAGCGATCACAAAATTATCCTTTAACTGTTGCTCATAGCTCCGAGGTGTCTTGATCGTGATATCGCCTGAACCATGGAAGCGGTGACCCTGACTCACATTGCTTGACGTAATTCCCAAAATTGATTCTTCGCAGGTTTTCCCGTCAAACAGCAAGACGGCCCACTGTACCGGGCGGACAAACAGCTCTTTACTGCTTCCCCAGCTCATCCGCTTTGCGATGGGCAGCCCTAGCAAGGCAGCATTAATAAGTTCCGAAAGAAGGGAGGCGGTTGATTTTCCCGCTTCGGTTTTGCGAACACAAAGCTTTTCTTGTTTACCGTCATGTTCGACATTGCTTGCGAGCTCAGATAGAGCCAAATTATTTTTTGTGGCGAAAGCTTGTGCAGCCTTCGTCGGCGACCCATTGCTATCAAAAGCAACTTTAGTAGGCGGCCCCCAATTTACGACGTCATTATCCGGAGCCTTTACATCTAAGTTTCGCACCAGCACAGCAAGCCGGCGAGGCGCGGCAAAAGAAGAGACTTCACCGAACGCAAGGTTAGCACTATCAAAGCCTTTTAAGAGCCCGGAGGTTAGCGCATCCGATAGACTTAGCAGTGCCTTTGGTGGTAACTCTTCGGTACCTAGCTCAAATAGGAAATCGCTACTCACTTTGGCCCTCCTGCATGACGAGCTAGAACTTCGGCTGCAATTGAGGGTTCTGCCAATGGAAAGCCTGCCGCTAGCCGAGACTCAAAGTAACCCTGTGCTACGCCTCTTGCCAGGGTGCGAACGCGCAAAATAAAGCGCTGACGTTCTGTTACTGAAATGGCCTTGCGAGCATCAAGCAGGTTAAATGTATGGGACGCCTTCATCACCATTTCATAAGCGGGCAGAGGCAGGCCCTTCTTAGTTATACGCTGACAGTCCTTTTCATACTGATCAAAGCTCTCAAACAGAAACGGAACGTCCGCATGCTCAAAATTATAGGTCGACATCTCAATTTCACTTTGTAAGAAAACATCTCCATAGCTAACGTCGCCCTGCGGGCCATGCGCCCAAACTAGATCATAAATACTATCAACCCCCTGTAGGTACATAGCAATACGCTCTAGACCATAGGTGATTTCGCCAGTGACTGGATAGCACTCAAGACCACCAACCTGTTGAAAATAGGTAAACTGAGACACCTCCATTCCATTCAGCCAGACCTCCCAACCTAAGCCCCAAGCCCCAAGCGTTGGCGATTCCCAGTTGTCTTCAACAAAGCGAACGTCATGGACTAAGGTATCCAACCCAAGCTCTCTCAGGGACCCCAGATAGAGTTCTTGAAAGTCTTTAGGAGAAGGCTTCATTACCACTTGAAACTGGTAATAGTGCTGAAGCCGATTTGGATTTTCACCATAACGGCCATCGGTAGGCCGCCTTGATGGCTGAACATAGGCGCTATTCCAGTTTTCCGGCCCGATCGAGCGCAAAAATGTTGCGGGATGAAAGGTACCCGCACCAACTTCCATATCAAGAGGCTGCATAACCAAACAGCCTTTTCCTGCCCAGTAACTTTGGAGTCTGGAAATTAAATCCTGAAAAGTATCAGGCGGCGCACTGAGTTTGGCCACAACATTCACCCACGGTAATAAAATGTTCAATCAAGCCGCAATTATAAAGCCGCACCACGATAAAGATAGGGGATAAGTGCCGCAAAGGGATTAATAAGGTGGCTTGCATCATCAGGCAGTAGATATAATGCAGGTAACAATGGTTAAATATATCAAGGGTATTGTCGTAATAGATGGATAAAAGAGTGCACCCCAAACTACAGGAACCGGCGGTATTGTCTGTTCTTGGCGTGCGTTGCGGTTACCACCACCCGTGAAAACAACTAAAGATAGGAAATAATGAGAAATAAGTTAATTTTATATGTTCTTAAGAGCATCGCCTGGCTTCCGCTTAGGGTAGCGCGAGTCTTGGGGAAAGCCCTTGGCGCACTAATAGTTATTTTGAACCTTCAACCGATTAGAACCGCCAAAATTAATTTAGCTCTCTGTTACCCCGAGATGTCAAAGCAAGATATTCAGCGCCTTAGTGCTAAGCGCATGTCACATTTAGCGCAGGCTCTTTTTGAAACCCCCAAAGTTTGGCGAGCCGGCAATGCCGGAGTGGGGGACAAAATACTAGCCATTACGGGGCTAGAGTTGTTCGAGACGTCGTTGTTAGAGGGCTTGGGCACTATCTTAGTTATCCCTCATCAAGGCAACTGGGAGGTGCTTGGGTTGTGGGCTTCTCAACAGGCTGCAATGACGTCTTTGTATGATCCGCCAAGAATGGTGGAGCTAGAAACGTGGATCAAAACATCTCGCGAACAAGCTGGCGCAACCTTAGTCCCGACTAATTTACGCGGAGTCGCTGCCCTCATCAAGGCTCTACAAAGAGGCGAGATTACAGGAATCTTGCCAGACCAACAGCCACCGCCGAACAGTGGTGATTTTGCGCCCTTCTTAGGGATACAAACGCAGACTATGACCCTTATTCATAAACTGCTCCAGCGATCGGGGAGCTGCGCGTTAATGTGTACTGCACTTCGTGTTCCTGGAGGCTGGGAGATACACTTTCTACCCGTTGCGAGACAAATCTATAGTGACGACCAACAGACCAGCTTAGCCGCGCTTAATCAGGGGGTTGAATCCATTATCGCGTTAGCTCCCGAGCAGTACCAATGGGAATACAAGCGTTTTAGGGCCCGGCCGGATGGTGAGCCTCCCGTTTATCCTTAGAGTACAGCTGCTGTTCTACCTATACCTATTAAAGAGACAATTTTGACTATATTACAAGACGCACAATTGATTCTACCCCCCACCTTCATCTGGCAGGCGCTTGCGGCGGTGCCGGACAAAATAATACCACCCTATTGGAATGACTGGCTGTCTGACCCTGGATCCTTAACCCAGCGCTTGATTGAGGCCAGCGCAAATCGCTTTGCGGTTGAAGTCATCGATCAGGTTGAAACCACGCCGACCGCCAGTGAAGCGCAAGCGCTCAACATAGGCTGCGATACTCCGGTGTATTCGAGGCAGGTCCTACTTCATGGTAATGGCGAACCTTGGGTTTTTGCTAGAAGCATTATGCCATTATCGACTTTGACGGGACGGCTGGAATTTTTGCGGGATATCGACACACAGCCTCTAGGTGCTCTATTGTTCAGAGATCCCAGCATGACGAGAGAGCCTGTCGAAGCCGCTTTTTTGTCTATTGAAAGAGCACACTTGCCAGACAGATTAAGCCACATTAAAGGACCTCTTTGGGGGCGTAGATCAGTATTTAGGCTTGACCAAAAACCGCTATTGGTCAGCGAAATATTTTTGCCCAAATTTAAACCGTATAATCAACACCCTTCTTTAGGATTCTCAACATAACATGAGCACATCAGGCGAAGCCCCTACCGCAAGCGCGTCAAACCCTTGGTTGCGATTAATGCGAATGGACAGGCCAATAGGCATTTATTTACTGTTGTGGCCGACGCTCTGGGGACTTTGGTTTGCCGCAGAGGGCGTGCCGTCGTCGAGCAATTTAGCAATATTTGTCGGTGGCTTGCTTGTTATGCGGGCAGCGGGTTGTGTCATTAATGATTATGCAGACCGCCATGTGGACGGGCTAGTGGAACGCACCAAGACGCGGCCCTTGCCTGCTGGAGAAATAAAGCCAAAGCATGCCTTGATTTTATGCGCTAGCCTACTTATAGCGGCCCTGATTTTGGTACTACAGACGAATCAATTAACTATCTTATTGTCTTTTGGCGGAGTCGCGGTGACGGCGGTGTATCCGTTTATGAAGCGCTTTACTAACCTACCTCAAATAGGTCTTGGTGTGGCCTGGGCCTGGGCGATCCCAATGGGGTTTGCCGCTGAGCGGGAGGGGCTGCCAAACGAACTTTGGCTTTTATTCGCTGCAGTGGTGGTTTGGACAATCGCTTTTGATACGTACTATGCGATGGTTGATCGTGATGATGATGTGCAAATTGATATTAAGTCGACAGCTATTCTGTTTGGGTCACATGACCGAACAATTATTGCTATTTTACAGATCGCAACGCTTGGGTTGTTAGTGTTGGTGGGAATTGAATTTGGCCGCGGCTGGATTTATTGTGCGGGGTTGGCAGCAGCAGCAGGCTATTTCTATCATCAGTACCGCACAACGCAGCAGCGAGATAGGCAGGCTTGTTTTGCTGCTTTTTTAAATAACCATCGAGTGGGCATGGTGGTGTTTATGGGTATCGCTCTGGACTATTTACTACTTGGTTAGCAAGCCGAGGTGTTGTTATTGCTCTTTTGCCAGACTAATAGTCGATTATTAGCCGGCATGGGGTTGTCCTCGCGCAAAACCATTCCTTGGCTGGCGGCCAAGGCATTCAAGTCGTTGAATTCTCTAATGCCCTGCTGTTGATTTTGAGCCTTAAGCCGGGCATTAAACGCGCGATTACTTTCAGCCTCAATCACCCCAGAATATTGCATTGGCCCGTATAGGCCGAATATGCCGCCATCAGCTAGCACCGAGGCAACGCCACACACCATCTGCTGGGCCTCAGGCCAAGACATGATGTGAGCGGTGTTCGCTGAGAATACGCCATCATATTCGTCTTGTGGCCAGTCAAATTGGGAAACGTCAAGAGTCACTGGAGCGACTAGATTGTTGAGATCGGCCTCGGCTAACCACTCATTGATAGCTGGGTGATTCTGTATTCTATCGCTAGTTTGCCAGCGTAGATGCGGCATCTTTTTGGCGAACCAAGCCGCATGCTGACCAGTACCGCTCCCTATCTCGAGAATAGTACTTTTGTCAGCAAACACGCGCTCTAGGATCTGGCAGATAGGATCGCGATTATTCTCGCAAGCTTGAGAAAACGGTCTAGGCATAGTTAAAAATCAACCGCGAGTGAAAACCCATTTGTCGCCCTCACTCATAGCTTCGTTAAAAGCGTAGCCAGTCGAATTAAAGTCTTTGATGCCTTCTACGCAGGTGATTTTATTTTTAATAATAAAGGCGGACATCAAGCCCCGCGCTTTTTTTGCAAAAAAGCTAACAATCTTATATTTGTCCGTTTTATAGTCCATGAATATTGGGGTGACGATGCGGGCATGAATGTTTTTGTGCTTGACGGCCTTAAAGTATTCGTTGGAGGCGAGGTTTAAAAGTACGGCCTCAGACCCTGTTAGCAGATCATTAAGCTCCGCGGTAATAATACCATCCCAAAAGGAGTAGAGGTCGCTACCGCGCAGGGTGGCAAATTTGGTTCCCATCTCAAGGCGATAGGCTTGCATTAAATCGAGGGGACGAAGAATCCCGTAAAGTCCAGACAAAATGCGCAGATGGTCTTGCGCCCACTGGAGTTCAGCCCCACTCATGCTATCGGCACCTAATCCTTGATAAACATCGCCTTTAAAAGCCAGCACGGCCTGACGAGCGTTCCCTTCATTAAACGGCGCGCTCCATTCTTGAAAGCGCTCATAGTTCAGAGCACCTAATTTGTCGCTCAAGCCCATCAGCCTGCAGATATCCTGAGGCGACAATTGTTTCAGGCCTTCTAACAATTCCTGTGAATGCTTTAAAAGAGCCGGTTGTGTATGAGCCGTGGCGCTTACAGAGCTGCTGTAATCGAGTTTCTTGGCCGGCGAAATAACGGCGAGCATCATTTTTAGTTACCTGATGAAAAGGTTAATTTTACAATTGGCTTTAGTATATCAAGCCTGCTGACAACTGTTTAGCTAATTAAAAGACGGAAACTGTCGATATGTGTTGGTATGAAGCACCTGCAAAAGAATCAACCAACAGATAAGTTGCCCTGCGCGCTGTGTAGGCGCGCTCATAATTGCTGCTGCGATACTAGCGGCAAAGGGAGAATTGCCTTTTATTCACGGCGTTTCTCTGTCGCGAATAGTGGCGGACTTAGTGGGCGCAGGTCTCATTACTTTGCTAGTATCGAAGAGCTACCAAGAGTATTGGAAACCAAACAATGCCCGAACCGACAAAAGGTCCTAATTGTTTCGAATGCACGCATTTGACGATCACCCATGATCGTCGTCGCCCTTATAGGTGTTCGCTAATGGGGTTTAAATCTAGGGGCCTCCCCGCTTACGACGTCTTACGTATTCAAGGGCATGGCTGCCTTGCCTTCTGTTTAAAGAAAAGGCCTTCGCGCTAAGGCCAGCTATAACAATTTTTCGGTGTCTTGAACCAGCAAAAAGGGATTCTTAAACTTTGTGAGTTGCTTGCAAGAGTGCGCGCCATTGTAGGGATAGATCGCGCACCTGAAGTCATTGCTATGCAGGCTGCGCCGACTGGACGGCCAGATGCTTATCGGCTCCAACGAGGGGAACACGTTGAGATTAACCGCGGGGCCAAAGCCGCTAGGGGAGATAATCGACCTAACCTCAGGCAGAGTTGCAAGACGCCAGTGAATGCCGGAAATCTCAGACAACTCTGCTGCATAGGCTTCGGCATCACCACAACTCAACTTTAGCGCCTCCCCCTAGCAAGTATCCTGTGAAAAATATGACCCTCAGGCCATCTGTACCATATAGTGCCCGTTCTGCAGCCCCGCTAGGGCCATAGCTAAAGGCAGAGGTTTTTTGCCAATGGCACTAGAGCATAAGGGCTTAAGGCTGTAGCGATAGCACCCGTTAATTAGCAGGCAGCAGAGGACGGCAGAGCACAATCGAAAGAAGGGGGGTGGCCGCGCGCCTTAGATACTGTGTGTTTTTCAGTATAATTCCTTAACGACCTTATTCTATGGATTGCCTGTTGAGAAAACGTGGTAAAGCTATCTCGGTCTAGGTTATATCGGCAACCGTCCTCACCTATTACATCGACACCATGCTCAAGGCCTTTAATCCTCTGCGAGACTATTTTTACACGCCTAAACTGCAGAGTGGTATCGGCCTTGTTATTCAGTCGGTATACTATCAACCGCTCGTCATTAGGAATCCTAATCCCCTTGAAGCCACTAATAATAGTACTTAATGCTATTGAGAAATTTACCGAGATCACTGGGCGCCTTATTGCATGGCTGACGATGGTCATGGTGGCGCTGGTCGTGCTGGTGGTCGTTACACGGTATTTTTTAGAGGTCGGTTCGATTGCTCTTCAAGAGTCGGTTACTTATTTGCACTGCCTGGTATTCTTGATGGGGCTGGCTTTTACGCTAAAGCATGATGGTCATGTGCGAGTAGATATTTTCTATAGAGGCTTTTCGCCAAAGTCGAAAGCCATGGTTAATCTGGCAGGTGGGCTTTTATTTTTAGTGCCGGTCTGCCTGTTGATATTTTTCACTAGCTGGGACTATGTTTTGGCCAGCTGGGCAATTCACGAAACGTCAGCAGAGAACAATGGACTTCCATTTGTTTATTTGCTGAAAACTCTCATGTTGCTCATGCCTGTTACCTTGTTATTGCAGGGTATTGCTGAAATTATTAAAAGTGGTTTGGTTGTCAGTGGCGTGAACATTTCAGTGACTCAAATAGTTGAAAACAACGAGCCTATAATCTGATGGCTGAGTTTATTCCCTTTTTAATGTTTTTAGCCGCTTGCCTGGTCTTAATGGCCGGTTATCCAGTGGCTTTTTCACTGGCGGGCACGGCGCTCCTTTTTGCCATGGTGGGTGCTTTTACGGGCCACTTTGACATGGCGTTTATACAAGCCCTACCTAATCGTTTGTTTGGCACTATGGAAAATACCACGTTGATTGCAGTGCCTTTGTTCATATTGATGGGGGTGATGCTTGAGAAATCGAAGTTATCAGAAGATCTGCTTGAGAGTATGGCCGACCTCTTTGGTGAATTTCGCAGCGGCCTAGGTATTTCGGTGGGGTTGGTTGGCGCATTGTTAGCGGCCAGCACTGGTATTGTCGGCGCAACAGTGGTGACAATGGGGCTGATGTCGTTACCCACTTTGCTCAAACGAGGTTATTCTCCCTCTCAAGCAACTGGGCTCATTGCGGCCACGGGGACGCTGGGGCAAATCATTCCGCCGTCTATTGCGTTGGTTTTACTTGGCGATACTCTCTCTAGCGCCTATCAACAGGCGCAATTAAATATGGGGATCTTTGCTCCTAAAACGATCTCTATTGGTGATTTATTTGTGGGTGCTCTTATTCCCGGGTTATTACTGGTAATATTTTATTGTGTCTATCTGGTCCTTTTTTCTCGTCCAGCGGCAATTGAACATGAGCCGCAAAATGGAGGCAGGGCTAGCCTATCAAGGGCGATGAAAAACTTACTGCCGCCGGTGTTTTTAATTGTGACAGTGTTGGGCTCGATTCTTACAGGGATTGCTACCCCAACAGAAGCTGCCGGCGTAGGTGCTTTTGGTGCCACAGCACTTGCCGCGATTAAAGGCCAATTGAATTTCACCAAGCTCCGCGAAGTCGCCATTAGTACCACTCAAATTACGTCTATGGTGTTTTTGATACTCATCGGTGCAGCAGTGTTTTCGTTGGTCTTTCGAGGCTTTGGTGGCGAAGAAATAGTCGAGAATTTTTTCACTAATTTGCCAGGTGGGCTGTTTGGCGCAACTCTGCTAGTCATGGTGGTGATTTTTTTACTGGGCTTTATCCTAGATTTTATCGAGATTACCTTTGTGGTCGTACCGATTGTCGGCCCTGTTTTGTTGGCCATGGGCCTTGACCCTGTATGGTTAGGTGTGATGATCGCGATCAACCTACAGACCTCCTTCCTAACCCCGCCATTTGGCTTTGCACTGTTTTATTTGCGCGGTGTGGCTCCCGACTCGGTTGAGACCTCTGACATGTATCGCGGCGTGGTGCCCTTTATCATAATGCAACTATTCTTAATGTTGCTGCTGTCATTGTGGCCAGCATTGGCTACTTGGCTACCTAGCTATATTTATAACTAGTTAGATTTTTAGTGCGTTAAAAATGAGTGCTCTAAGTGCCTCTTTTTCATTGACCAGATGATGATTGCCGTCTGCGATCATCGTGACAGACAGGGTGTTAAATTTTTGTCTAAAGGCCTTGAGGTTATACACCCAGTCTAGTGTTTTGTCGCTGTCTCCCTGAATAATGTTGATGGCAAAATCGTTGGCCGGAGCACGTTCAAATTCTGACACCCAGTGATTCATTGCACCCACCCATTTAAGAGGCACCGACTTTGGTTGCAGAGGATCCTGAGTGCGTAAAAAATGTAGAAAATCACGGTCGTGAGAGCTGGGGCGAAAAACACGCTTAATAGATTTAATAAATAGCCGGGAGAGAAAATACATACGACGGCTTTGTTTCCATGCCCACGGCTGTAATAGGGGTGCGAATAAGTTAAGGCTGGTGAAAGGATATTGCTGGTGATCGGTTTGGTTGATCAGGTGTTTGAGCAAAATGGCCCCGCCCATACTTTGGCCAATGCCATGAGTTGGCCCCGGAAAGTGTTCATTAGAGAGGGCGATTACCTGTTCAAGTTGTTCCACATACTGGCTGAAATTATTGACAGAGCCCGGCTGACCACTGGACAAGCCGTGACCCATTAAGTCAAAACAGACAACGTTGAGCTGTTGTTGCAAAAGATATTCAATAAGATGGTTGTATAATCCAATATGATCCATATAACCATGCACAACTACGACTGTACCCCTACTGATAGTGGGCTTCCAAGCCACGATGAGGGTTTGTCGATCAGGGGACTTCCCGGCGATAAGTTGAACGTCGTTAGAGGCTTTAGGTAGTTGATAAAATGTCAGATACTGGGTCAGTTCGGCGCTTGGGCTGTCTGAGCTAGAGTCCTCACTGCCAAAGTCGGGTAATTCGCTTCGGCGCGAATCTTCCATAGAACAGTCCAAAAGTGTGTGCGTTGCGAGTCACTATATTGTCAGAATATTGATGGAATACAAGTAAGGCGTTGGGGCTAGGTTAACAAGCAGGGAAGTCGAAAGAGAGGCAATAATAGCAAGCCACCTGCGTTGAAGGCGCAGGTGGAGTATTTAGGACGGTGAGAGCTTTCTTGGCTTATTCGTCGGTCGACAGAGATATGTCGTACACACCCGCTTCGCGCGCTTGATCTGAAATCTCAACGAAGATCTGTGTTTTAGCTTTTGGATGTGAACTAATGACTACTTTGGCTTCGGGCTTCTCGGCATGCATTCGTTCGACGTTGGCGCGTACTGCACGGATATCGATGCGGCGACCTTCAAAAGTCAATTCATTGCTTTCAGAGACCCGAAATACGATATTAGTATTTTCAGAGTCTGGTGGTGGCTGATCAGACGTTGGTGGACGGCTAACGCCCAAACCTGACTCGTTTACAAACGACGCAGTTACAATAAAGAAAATAAGCATGATAAAAACAACGTCCAACATTGGCGTCATATCAATTTCATTTTCGTCTTCTGATCTACGTCTTTTTCCTAGAGCCATGCTCGCCTATTTCCTTTTAGAAGCTTTTTTTAAACAGGAATCGGCATTTTACTGATTTTTTTGTAAAATGCTAGTTTTTGATCTAACCGTTTAACACACAATATATACTATTATCGATGTTAAAAATGGAGTAAGAGCGCATTATTGTTGCCAACCCGCGACACAACCAAAGCTAGAGTTAACCGATGCCTGAATTACCTGAAGTTGAAACTACTCTAAAAGGTATAGAGCCTTTTATAAAAGAGCAAAAAATAAATCAATTAATCGTTCGTCAAGGCTCTTTACGATGGCCAGTGACCGAGGGAATCGAATCTATTGTAGAGGGTCAAACCGTAATAGCGGTTTCTCGGCGAGCTAAATATCTGATTATGCAATTAGAGCGTGGGTCGATGCTGGTCCATCTTGGTATGAGTGGTAGCTTAAGAGTTGTCAGTGCGGACACTGAGTGGCGGAAGCATGATCATATAGAATTACAGTTAGTTAATGGCGCCTGCCTGCGCTATCACGATCCGCGACGCTTTGGGTCTTGGCTTTGGTCTTTGGGCGAACATCAACAGTTAGCCCACTTGGGGCCAGAGCCATTATCAACGGACTTCGATGGTGCTTTGCTCTGGCGCAAAGCAAAAGCCAGAAAGATGTCCGTTAAACCTTTTATTATGGATAATAAAATCGTTGTTGGGGTCGGCAATATTTATGCATCCGAGGCGCTGTTTCGCAGTGGCATTCGGCCAGATAGGCCAGCAGGTAAGATTTCAAAGCAACGCTATGAGTCTCTAGGGACTCATATAAAGGATGTACTCGCGGCCGCCATAGAGCAAGGAGGAACCACTTTGCGTGATTTTGTTAATAGCAATGGGAAATCGGGATATTTCCAGCAAACCTTGGCGGTCTACGGCCGTGCCGGCAAAGGCTGTATAACCTGTACTGGGGTTCTTAAGGACATTCGGCTTGGCCAGCGGAGCTCGGTTTTTTGCCCCCAGTGCCAACGTTAAGGCACGCAGGGGGGGGTAAGGTTGTTATTTGAATTTTTCCAGCAGCGCTGCGGCAACGTGAGGTGGGACAAAGTTACCCGCATCACCTTTGAGTGCAGAAATCTCTCGAATGAGGGATGAGGAAATATAAGAAAATTTCTCCGAGGGTGTCAAAAATATGCTCTCAAGCTCAGGGCTTAAAGCACGGTTCATGTTTGCCAGCTGAAACTCGTACTCGAAGTCAGAAACCGCCCTAAGACCCCGCATCACTGCTTCTGCATTACAGTCCTTGACGAAATTAACAAGCAAATAATCAAACCCTTTAATTTCTACGTTATCTAAGTGTGCCACCGCGACTGTTGCTAGGTGAATGCGTTCATCAATCGTAAACAGGGGGCTTTTTTTCTGATTACTAGCGATGCCTATGACAATTTTGTCAAACAGTTTGGACGCGCGCTCAATGAGGTCAACGTGACCATTGGTAATGGGGTCAAATGTGCCAGGATATACGATCGTCTTCATAGCTATATTCCATTTCCGGATTTTCTTTGAGGCTGCATATTACTTAATTTAGTTGCTAGGCTCAATACGAGTGAACAAACAGTATCTCACCTCGCCTGCATACTTGTCCTGCACTTGTTGCCAATTTAATGGCGGTACGAAAGTGTTGTCACTTAAGCTTAGCTCGCAGTAGATCATTGCACTGGTAGCCAACCAACCATTTTCCTCCAATAAGGAGCAGCTTTGATTGAGTAATTCAGCTTCGAAAGGCGGGTCTATAAACACGATATCGAATACTTGTCCTTCCGATGGCTGAGCCAGAAATTTGAGGCTGTTGATATTAATTATGTTGATATCGGCTGACAGTGCTACCTTGGTTGACTGTAGCTTTTTAGTCGCCGCCGGATGACTCTCTAAGGCCGTGCAGTGAGCCGCGCCGCGAGATAAAGCTTCAAACCCGAGCACGCCTGAACCAGCAAAAAGGTCTAGACATCGGGCCTCTGAGATATGAGCAGCCAGCCAATTAAAAAGAGTCTCTCGGATACGGTCGCCGGTGGGCCGCAAACCGGGAGCCTCGGCAAATAAAATCTTCCGGCCACGCCAAGTGCCGCCAATAATTCTGACACTGCTATCCGCTTTTGATGTGGCCTTTAGTTTTTTTGTTGCCAATTTGGCGCCTCATTTGAACTACTTTTAACTACTTTTTCCCCTGTAAATGGTAGAATACACCAAATCCCACCAACCTAAGTATACCGATTAAAATGGATTCAAAATCAACGAACAGCGATGACGAGAAGATGCCTAAGCGATCTTTTCTCGATCGCTTTAAGCACAGTCAGGCGCGCCCCGAAGAATCTAGTGAAGAGTCACCAGAGACTCAGGCTCCTATTGCCAAGCCAAATTTTACGCAGCGTATGCGCTCCGCCCTGTCTAGAACGGGAGAGGGCCTCGGCAGTATTTTTCTGGGCAGTAAAGTTATTGACGAGGAGCTACTTGAGGAGCTTGAAACCTCTTTACTAATAGCTGATGTAGGTATTGAAACGACCGCCAAAATTATTGCTGATTTAACAGCGCAGTCTGACCGTCAATCGCTTAAAGATGGCGCCGCACTGAAGGCCGCGCTAGAAAAAATATTGATCGACCGATTAAGTATCAGTGAAAAAGCTATTGATTTTGAGAGACAGGGCAAGCCCTTTGTAATGTTGGTGGTTGGAGTGAATGGGGTTGGTAAAACGACAACGATTGGAAAGCTTGCTCAGCAAATAAAAGGACAAGGCCGGTCAGTGATGCTGGCGGCAGGCGACACTTTTAGGGCGGCAGCGGTAGAACAGTTGCAGGTTTGGGGTGAGCGCAATCAGCTACCGGTCGTGGCGCAGCATACTGGGGCAGATAGTGCTTCGGTCATTTTTGATGCCATCCAAGCAGCTAAATCAAGAGACGTCGATGTCATTATTGCCGATACGGCGGGCCGCTTGCATAATAAAAGTAATCTAATGGAAGAGCTGAAAAAGGTGAAGCGAGTAGCCAGCAAGCTAGATGAAACAGCGCCCCATGAAGTTCTACTAGTGCTTGATGCGGGCACTGGACAAAATGCCTTGGCGCAGATGGCCGAGTTCAATCAGGTGGTTGGTGTTACCGGGTTAGCTCTTACCAAGCTTGATGGCACTGCCAAAGGAGGCATTGTTTTTGCGCTAGCAGATAAATTCGCGGTACCAATTCGTTATATTGGTGTGGGAGAAGGGCCGGATGACCTGCAACCTTTTATTGTGGAAGATTTCGTTCAGGCATTGTTAAATACTAAGACTTAACGAGTATAGTTATGATTCGCTTTGATAATCTGAGTAAACGTTACCCGGGTGGTTTGGAGGCTTTAAGTAACGTTAATTTTGAGCTAGATGCGGGCGAAATGGCCTTCCTCACCGGCCCCTCAGGCGCGGGTAAAAGTACGCTTCTCAAATTGTTGATGTTGATAGAAAGGCCTACTTCTGGCACTTTGTTGATTAATGGTAAAAACCTAAATCGGTTATCCAGATCGGCAATTCCAACCTACAGGCGACAGATCGGAGTGGTTTTTCAAAATCATCAGCTACTCACTGATCGAACTGTTTTTGATAATGTAGCGCTACCTCTTCAAATCTCAGGATACCCTGCCTCTGAGACGGGACGTCGTGTCCGGGCTGCTCTTGACGGGGTTGGCTTGCTCGATAAAGAGACGCACAACCCACTGACTCTGTCCGGAGGCGAACAGCAAAGGGTGGGTATAGCTAGGGCGGTGGTGCATAAGCCCAAGATCTTGATAGCAGACGAGCCCACAGGAAACCTAGACCCTAAATTGTCTGCCGAAATAATGGCCATGTTTAGGCGGTTTCAAAGTGTTGGCGTTACTGTGTTGATTGCAACCCATGATATTAATTTGATCAACACTATGGATGAAAGAATTATGCATATAGAAAACGGCATGATCGCCGATGATGGTGTGCACCATGACCATCACTGAGAAATCGAGCCGAGAAACGCAACAGCGCGGAGCGACGGGACAAAAATTTCGTCTTGGTGATCATTGGCGCGGATATAGAGCACATCATCGTGCAACACTAAGCAGTAGTGTCAGGAAAATGCTCCGCGAGCCTGTTCAAACATTGATGACGGTTTTGGTAATTGCGATAGCACTAGCGTTGCCCTCGGCAATGTTGTTGGCGCTCAATAATGTGCAAACAATAGGTGGAAATCTGGAGTCTTCCTCGCAGATTACCGTATTTGTAGCAAAGCCTGCTAATAGTGCGGCGGTCGATGGTCTTGCTTTGCAATTAGAGGGTTTAGAGGGAGTGATCTCAGTAACCTATGTATCGGCTGAGCAAGCTCTGGAAGAATTTAAAGCGTTATCGGGATTTGGTATGGCACTACGGTATTTGGACGAAAATCCGTTGCCAGCGGTTTTTTTGGTGCAACCATTGCCATCTGGGGAGGCTGGCGTAAGTCAGGTTGGAAAATTAATTACGAGTATTGAAGAGCTTGAGTCTGTTGAAGATGTTCAGGTTGATATGCTCTGGATACAGCGATTAAATGCGATAACCCAAATTGGCGAAAAGTTAGTACTAGCTATTAGCATTGCTCTTGGCATTGGGGTGTTATTGATTGTCGGAAATACTATCCGCTTGGCCATTCAAGGCCGACAAGAAGAAATTATCGTGGTTAAGTTGGTGGGTGGCACAGATGCTTATGTGCGCCGACCATTTCTTTATACTGGGACACTCTTAGGTCTATTTGGCGCCATTATCGCGTCCTTGATACTGATTGCTTGTGTTATTTGGGTTGGCCGCTCAGTAGAGGTTCTGGCCAGTCTATATCAGAGTCAATTTGAGCTTGTAGGGCCTGGTCTATCTGGGATATTGGCGCTCTGTGCTATTGGTGCTATGACCGGTTTGATCGGTGCATGGGTCGCGGTAATGCAACATTTGCGTAAAATAGAGCCAAAATAGGGCATTTTACCCTCCAAAGCCTTGTAAATAAGCGCTTTGAAGGCAATTTAAGGTGCTTTTTAGGGCTAGGAACTACTCAGCAATTAGTGTTATTATTGCCAACCGACGATATTAAGAGAAAATTATGAGTAAAGCGCTCCAAACAATGGAATGGATGACTCCCGGTGCAAACCTGAATGCTTACATTCAGGGGACTGCTACTGTGCCCATCTTATCTATCGATGAGGAGAAGGCTTTGGGCGAAGCTTTATATTATCAAGATGATCTTGATGCGGCTCGTAAACTCGTTATGTCACACCTTAGATTCGTTGTACATATTGCCCGATCTTACAACGGTTATGGACTGCCTCTGGCTGACCTCATCCAAGAAGGCAATGTTGGTCTGATGAAGGCAGTGCGTCGATTCAATCCTGAAAAAGGTGTTCGAGTCGTATCTTTCGCCGTTCATTGGATCAAAGCTGAGATCCATGAGTTTATTTTGCGTAACTGGCGTATTGTGAAGGTTGCGACGACTAAGTCTCAGCGCAAGTTGTTCTTCAATTTACGCAGTGCTAAAAAAGAGCTAGATTGGCTTTCCGCTGACGAGGCAAAAGCCGTCGCAGACGACCTTGGTGTTCCGGTCAAAGACGTGATGGAAATGGAAATGCGTTTGACGTCAAGGGATGCCACTTTCGATGCTCCGGTAGATGACGAAGAGAGCACTTACTACTCACCATCTCTGTATTTAGAATCTAAGGGTGCAGATCCTGCCGAACAAGTTGAAAATGAGAATTATGAAGGTGATAACAATTCCCGTCTTAGCCAGGCTGTAAAAACTCTTGATGAGCGTAGTCGTTCAATACTGCAGCGCCGGTGGTTGGATGACAAAAAATCAACCTTACACGAGCTAGCTGCTGAGTACGGTATTTCTGCTGAGCGTATTCGTCAGTTAGAGAAGAACGCAATGAAGAAAGTCCGCGTATTAATGGAAGCTTAACTTAATAGACTACTACGATAAGCCGCACTATATCAACGTGCGGCTTTTTTATTGCTATGAATAAACTACTTTGGCTTAGGCTTATAGGAATTAGCGGTGCAGTGTGCGTAATGCTCGGTGCATTTGCCGCACATGGCCTAGAAGCACGTTTAACTGGGCGCCACATGGACATTTTCCAGACGGCCGTATTTTATCAATTTTTGCACACATTGGCGCTTTTTGGCCTTGTCTGCTTGCCAGACCAGCTAGTAAATCCCAAAGTTCGAGATTGGGCGGCAATAAGTTTTGCCCTTGGTATTCTCATATTTTCTGGTTCATTATATCTTCTGGTTGTCACTCAAATAGGCGCACTTCACATGATCACCCCCATTGGCGGTAGCGCTTTCATCATTGGATGGCTACTACTCATCTTTGTCGTTAAGCGAGCTCAGTAAATGGAGATGAGGCCGGAGTATAGGAAGAAGTCTATTCGCAGCTATGTGGTGCGAGCGGGACGCATGACTGATGGTCAGCGCAAGGCATTTGAAACCAGCTGGCCTATCTATGGTCTGAAATTAGCCGACGGCGCTATCAATACAGATGAGGTGTTTGGCCGCTCAGGTCCCAAGGTATTAGAAATCGGTTTTGGTATGGGTGATTCTTTATTGCAAATGGCCGCTGCTGAACCTGATACTGACTTTATTGGTATTGAGGTGCACCCCCCTGGGGTTGGTACTATTATTAATTCTGCTCGTATAGAAGGCTTAGCCAATTTGCGCGTTTATCTCGCCGATGCAAATGATGTGCTTGAAGAATGCTTTGCGCCAGAGAGTATTGATCGCTTGCAGTTATACTTTCCCGATCCGTGGCACAAGAAAAAGCACAACAAACGACGTATTGTCCAACCGTCGTTTTTGCAACAAGTCAGAGAAAAGTTGCGGCCCAAGGGGGTATTACACATGGCTACAGACTGGCAGCCTTATGCTGAACAAATGCTGGAGACGCTGAGTGAGGCTGAAGGGTTTGAAAATTGTGCCGGACCTGGACAATACTCACCTAGGCCCGCTTATCGACCGCTCACTAAATTTGAAAAGCGAGGTGAACGATTAGGTCATGGAGTTTGGGATTTAATCTTCAAAAAAACCAGCTAGTGTTGTCAGACACTGGATGAAGACACAAAATGAAGTGAATAACATAGTTGATGCCGTCACTTACATGGCTTAAATTAAATAATTACTCACTAACAGAAGAATACTTAATAAAGGAAATAAAATGAATCTAGTAAAAATTCTCCCCCTTACCGCCCTGTTGGCACTGAGTGCCTGTGATTCTGGGGCCAAAAAAGAGGTCGCGTTGGATACGCAAGAGCAAAAAATTAGTTATTTGATGGGATTAGATAGTGGTAAGAATATTCTAAGTATGGACATGGGTTTTGATCAAGATGCCTTTCTTAGTGGCCAAGACGCGGGTTTAACTGATGCGCTGCCGAGCTTATCAGAAGAGAAAATTGATGAAGCAGTCGCCGTTTTTAGAAATCAAATGATGGCGAAAGAGCAGGCAATGCAAAAAGAACAAGAGGGAGTGGTCGCACTCCAGGCGGATACTAATGCGATTGAAGGAACCGAATTTTTAGCCCTAAATGGTGCCAAAGAAGGTGTTACCACGACAGCTAGCGGCCTCCAGTATAGGGTGCTAACAGCAGGCTCAGGCCCGACACCAACAGCAGAGAGCACCGTTGAGGTGCACTATGCTGGACGACTACTTGATGGCACTGAATTTGATAGCTCAATCAAGCGTGGTGTTCCAGCGCAATTTGGTGTGACTCAAGTTATTGCCGGTTGGACCGAGGGATTGCAGCTGATGACCGAGGGATCTAAATGGGAGCTTTATATTCCTGCAGATCTGGCGTACGGGCCAGGGGGGACCGGACCGATTGGACCCAATGCAACACTCATTTTTGAAGTTGAGTTGCTCCAGGCTAATGTGTCTGACGAGAATTAATCTTTTTCTATTCTTTTGACGTTAAAAAAGCCCTTCTTGTCGGGGCTTTTTTTTGCTGATTATTCTTATTTAGATGGTATCAGGCTGTGGTTCGTTGAGTAATTTACCGACATGGGAACTATGAAGTACATCGATTAAAGTATCTTCCTGGTCAAAACGTTTAGCTAAGGTCTCTCCAATGCTGGCAAGATCAATAACAAGTGATTCTAGATCATCTGTAATAAGGTATTTCTCGTTAAAATCAAGGATCAACTCTGTCGATGGTTGGATTTTCTCAATCAGTTTATTCCCTTTCTTAAGGCCCGATTTATCTTTAAATAAAGTGCCCTCTTGATTCAGATAGTCAAATACTTCGAAATGTCCCGCGGAGGCATAATCCACCATCATCTCGCAGAAGAGTTTTAATTCTTCACTGTGATTACTCTCTGCTTCAGAAAAGTCGGTAATCTCAGTTAACTCACAATACATGGCCAAAAGTTCACGGCGGTCCTCCAGCCATCGATCAATAATGTCACCGGCGTTATTCCAGTGCGCTTGTAGCGTTTCATTCTCCGTAACCATAAGTTTATTCCATAGCTGACTCAGTCTTACATGAGTTTACGCCTTTTTTAGCAAAAGCATATTTTTTAAGCCATAAAGATCTGGACCACTGGCACTAAAAACAGTGAAGTCCAAATGCCATTTAAGCCCATTCCTATGGTTGAAAAGGCCCCACAGCGGGGACTTTTCTCGAAGGCCTTGAGCGTTCCTATAGCGTGCGCGGTGACTCCAAGAATAAGCCCTTGCCAGCGCTCGTCTTGTAATCCAAACACTTGAAAAACTTGAGGCGCAACCAAAATTCCCACAATCCCAGTGAAAAGCACTATCGGGGTAATCAGCGTGATGAGTCCCCCTAGCTGATGAGTAATAACCATAGCAATCGGCGTGGTGACTGATTTAGCGGCTATAGACAACATCATAATAGGTTCGGAAGTCAGCCATAAAGCCAAAGAAAGGGCAGAAACAGCAGCGAAAAACCCACCAAAAAGCACGGCAATAGTTAATATCGGCATCACTTTAGACATTGGCTTTAAATTTTTAGAAAGAGGCACAGCCAAGGCCACGGTGGCAGGGCCTAGTAGCCAACTCAATAGGCCGTTGGCCTTGTAGTACTGGTCAAAATCAACGCTTATGAGAACGAGTAAGATAGCAATAAAGGGAGTTCCAATAATTAGTGGGTGTAGTAAAGGTTTACCTGAACTACGCCGATAGATCGATATCCCAATCCAAAAACCCGTCACTGAGAGAAGTATCAGCCAGGAGGAGGCTGTAATCTGTTGCCATTGCATGGCAAGCAAATCAGTCATTTTTAGCCGCTCCGATAGTTGTTATCAATACCGTCATAAAAATGATCACTAGCAGAGTACTTAAGGCGATCACAACCATTAGTTGGGGTATCTGTAAGCTGATAGCGGGGCCAAGGGAAAATACGCCTACGCAGGCAGGTATAAACAATAAAGAAAAATTTTGAATAAGCCTGTTACTGACGGGCCCAACGATTGCGGCTAAGCCACTAGGGTAAGCGAGACATATTAGTAGGATCAACATGCCCATTAGTGATCCAGGAACGATCACTCCAGTCCACTTGACGACTAATTCTCCAAGCCATTGAAAGAGGACCAAGACAGTAAGTCCTGCGATTAATTTTAGTCCTTTCGTAATAATTGATATAGCCCTATGCCGGCTAGGACGACAAAAATAAATAATACCCATCCCGGCATGCTGAGACCGAAAAGTTCCCACTGGACTTTGGCACAGTTACCATCTCCGCGTATTAGCATGGCAATGACCTCGGACGCAGGGAAAACATCAAACAGATAGTCTACAGGCGGGCCACAGGTTGGCACTTTTTCTTCCGGCAGATTTTGCAGCCATATCTGCTTTGCTGAAAAAAAGCCGCCAGTGATAGCACCTGCAAACCCTAGAGCAGCATAGATTTTCTGACCCTTCTGTTGCGGGTTATGTAATGCCGCTATCAAAAAAATAACACCAACAAGAGCGACAAATACGCGTTGAGTAATACACAGATAGCAGGGCTCCAGTCCAAGGTGCTCTTGGAAATAAAGCACGGCAATAAGTAGCGCACCACCACAGCCAAGGGCGATCAAAAAATTGACTGTTTTATTATTTGGGTAAACCAAGCGTCACTCCGTAGTTGGTTGGGTCTTGCTCTAGTTTATTATGCCATTAGCGGTAATAGTCAGCGAGAAAATCATCAAAAGAGAGTGTATCGCTAGTCTCTATTTCAGTTTGTCGCTGTAAAGATTCCTCGGCCAATTGTTTGTATTTAGCAGTTGTCTCTGCGCTTGGGGGTTTAGCTTGAAAATAGTCGCGATGCTCAGAGGCTTTGCGCATGGCCATGGCGTAATAGGTTTCGCCATTGGTCCTCATTTCTTCTAACAGCATTGCCGCTGGCGTGGCGCTGTCGTCAGTCAACTTTAGCATCATGACATTAAAGGCCTGGCTATAGTCCTTGGTTTGATTGGCACTATCGAGAAGGTCAGCGACCGGCCGCATTTCATCAAATAATAATTGACCCCATTCTCTGAGGAGGATTTCAGAATCACCAACGAGCAACTTTAGCTCAGGGTCTCGACCTTGGTATACCGTCCGGTCGATATTCTGCGGAATCAGTGCGTACTCTGCATTGTTAGTTTTCGGACTGTCTTTGAGGAGACAAAATAACAAGAACGTATCAAGAAAGCACATCGTTTGCATATCAATACCGCAGGGTAATAGCGGGTTAAGGTCGACACAGCGAACCTCAATATATTCTACTCCGCGCTCTGTCAGCGCATGCAATGGTGCTTCTCCAGAGGCTGCAATCCGCTTAGGCCTGATAGAGCTATAGAACTCATTTTCGATTTGTAGCAGGTGAGTATTCAACTGTTTGTGATTGCCTTCGCTGTCCTTAAAGCCAATGTCTTCGTAGTCAGGGTACGGCTTCTCAAGAGCCTCTTGCAGTGTTTTTGTGTACTGCGACAAATCGTTGTAACAAACAGTCAAAGAACTCTGAGCGTCGCTTTGATAGCCCAAATCACCCATGCGCAATGACGTAGCATAGGGCTGATGCAGGCTATGAGAATCACTACCAAAAGGCGTTAACCGATGCTCTTGATTACGCACAAAACTACGACAAACTACCGGTGCGGCTCCCAGTAGATAGAGTAGCAACCAAGAATAGCGTCGAAAATTACGAATCAGAGAAAAATAGCCATCAGACTTAAAGTCTTGCAGTGATTGCTGATTACCGGCGGAATTTCTTAAATCTTCCCACAAAGAATCTGGCACAGAAAAATTATAATGAATTCCCGCAATGGTTTGCATAAATCGACCATAGCGATTGCCTAGACCTTGCCGATAGACTTTCTTCATGGTGCCGATATTAGAGCTGCCGTATTGACCAATGGGTATGCTGTCTTCATCGCTCAGCTGGCAAGGCATGCTACTGACCCACAGTAATTCATCCCCAAGCTCCTGGTACGTGACCCGATGAATTTCTTCTAGCTCCTTTAAAACACTATCCATCGAGGAAGAAGGGGCGGTGATGAACTCAAGCAGAGCTTCAGAAAAGTCGGTGGTAATAAGCGGGTGCGTTAGCGCCGAACCCAGTGTTTTTGGGTGGGGCGTTTGCGCCAAGTGGCCGCTGGATTCAACACGCAGGCTCTCTTTCTCGATGCCTCGCATAATGCCAGTTAATCGATTTGCTCGGGCTGGATCTCTTAATAACTCGAGATTAGTGTCTAAAGACAAATAGCTATCCCCTTTTAAGCAGCGCTTGATTGATCAGTGTTTGCTGCGATCTGTTCTTTACTGATAGCGCCAACAGAGAGTAGTGGCACTCCGTTCGGCCCTAATTCGTACTCAACGACCTCAGCCCTTAAATTAGCATCCTTAGCATTGAGTTCAACCAGTTGATTAAGCGCTATATCTCTATGGGGAGTAGTAAATAATTGCTTAGCAACGATCTCGGCCGTCCACTGTAATTCCTTGTCGAGCCTGTCATTATTCTGCGCCTGCAAAACGTAAGTTTTCATGCTATCTCCGTGACAGAGCTATGGTTTTCGGGCACAGTGTAACCCATACACATACCGAATAAAAAGGGGAAAAAATGAGTAAGCAAGCCTTAGTTCCCATTGCAGACGGGACTGAAGAAATCGAAGCTGTAACGATCATCGACCTGCTACGGCGAGCGGGTGTAGATGTTACTGTTGCCAGTGTTAGCGAACAATCAGAATTGAAAATAACCGCGGCTCGAGGGACTTGTATTGTTGCTGATTGCGCTATTGAAAGCTGTGTCGGCCAGTCGTGGGATTTGATTGCACTTCCAGGCGGCGTGACTGGGTCACAGGCTTTGGCTGGTTGCGATACGCTTGATAAGTTACTTCGACAGCAAGCGTCTGATAGTAAGTTATTCGCTGCGATCTGTGCGGCTCCAGCTTTAGTGTTGGGGGAAAAAGGGCTGTTGGCGGATCGAACTGCTACCTGTCATCCAAAGTTTCACCAGTCTTTATTAGCCAAAGAGGTGGATGTTGAATCTCGCGTAGCGGTAGACGGGAACTGTGTCACTAGTCAGGGTCCTGGCACGGCCATAGATTTTACTCTGGAGCTTGTCGAGCAGCTCTGTGGTGTGGTTAAACGGGAGGAAGTTGCCTCGCCTCTAGTCCTTACCACATCGGCCACAGCATATTACTAAAGGATTAATTAACTACAGTATTACCGTCAAGGAAATGGCCCGTTATTTTTTGCTTAAGACTGGCTCCAGCCATGTAAAGGCATGGCACAAATAGCAGTGTTACTGCCGTAGCAAATAACACCCCAAAAGCGAGCGAAGCAACCATTGGAATAAGAAACTGAGCCTGTACGCTGGTCTCAAATAAAATTGGGGTAAGCCCAATAAACGTTGTAAGTGAGGTTAGTATAATGGGTCTAAAGCGATCAACACTACCTCTGACCAGAGCGGTATGAACGTCTTCTCCCTCTTCACGAAGTTGAATAATTCGATCGATCAATACTAGATTGTCATTAACGACCACCCCAGATACAGCCAACACCCCCACCAGTGAGAGTAGGCTGAAGTCTAAGCCCATTAAGAGATGTCCGAAAATAGCACCCATAATGCCGAAAGGGATTGCCGATAAAACCCCCAGAGGTTTTAGATAGGATTTAAATTCGATTGCCATGAGAGAATAGATCAACAAAACGGCCAGACCAAAGAGCTTAATCGCCGCACTGTTAAATTCTTCTTGGTCTTCTATTTGACCATCTTTTTTAATCGACACCTCAGGAAATAACAGCTGCATCTCCTCGGCAACATCACCATACATGATGTCAGCTATCTCACTTACAGTTAGTTTTCCGGTGGAAGGCAGAGCACTGATAACAATACTTCGCTCCCGGTCTTTGCGCTTGATCCTAGAATATCCGGGCACGTAACTAGCTTCTGCTACGGAGTAAAAGGGCACCTCTGCGCCACTTGCTGTTCGAATACGCATATCTGCGAGTGTATCTACCTGCGATCTAGCATCTTTTGGATAACGCACCATCACGCGCACATCATCGCGGCCGCGCGGGACTCTCTGAGCTTCGGCGCCATAAAAGCCCTGGCGCACTTGCGTGGCCACTTGGGAAAGACTAACGCCAAGACTGTCCGCGTTAGGAAGTAAACTAATATCGATGTCCTCGCGCCCAGAATGTAAGTCGTCACGGATATTTCTGGTGCCGGGCAACTGCTCTAGTTGCTGCTTTATAAATTGTGCGGCTTCTGCGAGCTGTTCGACATTGGATGCCGTTAGTGAAATAGAAAATCGAGACTGGGGAGGTCCCAGAGTTATATCCATATCAATCTTTTTCGCACTTGGCACTGGTCCCATATGATACTGCCATCGTTCAGCCACCAGTTTTGGCTCTATTTCCCCGCTTACCTCGGGGCTGAGCTCGATCATTAGGCGAATGGTATCTCCCCACATGAACGATAATTGATTGGCGATCAGACGGTCAGTAACAATTACTTCTTGAATCTCGGAATCTCCAGCAAGTTCCGTTTTAGAGTGACCGTCTGGCATCTCCAAGCGCATCCTAATGAAGTCTGAGGCAACATTCGGCATTTGGACCTGCCTAACATAGCCCGCCCCGACTAGCGTGAGCGATAGGACGAAGGCTAACAAGAATAACACCAGCGTTAAGCTATGCCAGCGCAATGCTTTTTCAAGTAGAGGCCGGAATACATTTTGACCTACCCGCTTCAAGCCGGAGGCACACCACAGGCGGGCCTTGTACAAAGTGCCTAATTCTGCGGTTCTTTCTTTCTCAGGCTTCATTTGCGCCAGGTGTGAGGGCAAAATCCACAGTGACTCGATTAATGAAAAGCTAAGTGCAATGACTGTAATAGCAGGTATAGCCCAAAGTAATTTTGCCCACAACCCAGGTAGAAAGAAAATCGGTGAGAAGAAAATCATGGTGCTTAGCACCGCTAAAAATACGGGCTTTGATACTGCCTGTGCGCCCACTTCCGCAGCAGTAAACCTGTCATATCCTTCCTCTTGATGCCGAAAGATACTCTCGCCGACGATAATCGCATCATCGACAATAATCCCTAAAATCAGCAGGAATGAAAACATTGATAGCATGTTTATCGTCAAACCGACCCCAGGTAAAATCCAGAGTGCACCCATGTAGGCAACACCGATACCTAAGGCCACCCAAAGTGCTAGCTGCGGGCTGAGGAACAGCATCAGTATAATAAAGACCAGGATCAAACCGCCTATGGCATTCTTAGTGAGCAGTGACAGCCGGCCCTCAAACAGCACTGAAAAGTCTCGCCAAGTGTCCATTTGAAGTTCGTTGGGTAGAAAGGAAGCGCCTGTTGCTACATAGTCCTTAACGGCTTTGGTGGTTGCCATCACGTCAGGATCTTCACCCACGCTGATGGCAAGAAAAATGGCGGTTTTACCATTAAATCGGGTCAGCGAATTTCGTTCTTCAAAAGTGTCTTTAACGACAGCCACATCGCCAATAGTAATCTCTGTTCCGTCATCGCGACTGGTTACGATGATCTTGTTAAAATCGTCTTCATAATAGGCCTGACCGCGCGTTTGTACCTGAATATCACCACCATCGGCGCGGATAGTCCCCGCGGGTAAATTCAGGGATGTGCGACGAATTGCGGTGACAACATCGTCAAAAGAAAGTCCATAGCGACGCATATCAATCTCAGATAGCTCTATATCAACCTGTGGCTGACGAACACCCCAGACTTCGACAGAATCAATGTCGCGCATGGCGGCAAGATCATCACGAATACGCTCGCCATATTCTTTCAGCACGCGCTCTTCAGCATCGCCAAATAGAGCAATTCTGATGACCTCCTCGCGCTCTACTAGCTCAGTAACAATAGGACGTTCGGCGTCTGAAGGAAAGGTGGTGACAGCATCGATGCGACTCTTGATGTCGTTGAGCATTTTTGTCATTTCATAGTTTGTGTCAACTTCGACTGTCACAGAACCTCGTTCTTTACGTGCTTCTGACGATAAACCTTTGATACCCTCTAGGTTATAAATGGCCTCCTCAATACGCACCACAATTTGTTCTTCGACTTCTTTTGGTCCCGCTCCAGGATAGGGCATATTGACGGTGATATAATTCACCGATATGGAGGGAAAAACCTCTTTTCCAATACCGTAGGCACCAAAAAAACCACCGATTAAAATCAGCAGCATCAACAGGTTGGCCGCAACAGGGTTGCTTACAAACCACTTAATGGACGCATTCAAAGTATTGATTCCTCAGTGCCGGCACCCTGACTCTTGGCCAAGACCTCTTTCTTAGGCAACACTTTCATGCCATTGATAGCTAGAGGGATGCGAGAAGAAACAATGCGCATACCCGGTGTGAGGCCAACTGCAGTGATGCTGTTAGCTTGGGTCTGAATGACTGAAACCAACTGATAATGAACTTCATTGTCTTGATTAAGGATGAGAATCTCATTGCCCCGATACACGGCGGTTTTTGGAATGGTTACTGCGTCCGTAATGGTTTTCCCTGTAATCTCAGCTTCAACAAAAAGCCCGATATTTAAGGGCGGCCTGTTACCTGAAACATCAGATTTAAAGGGATTCTTTACCTCCGCCACTGCATAGGTCATTCTGCTTTTCACATCAATGGATGCATCGGTTCGAACGATTTTGCCTTGCCACTCATAAACCTGATCACCGACTCTACTGCGCAGAGTAACGCTAGGATAGTAAATAGTTTTGTTGTCTTCGAAATTCACGGGCAGTTCAACTAACGCGGCTTCTCGATCGGACAGCGGCAGGCGAACTTCTACGACATCAGTGCTATAAACCTTCGCGATTCGGGCTCCGGGATTAACGTACTGCCCAAGGTCAGCAAATGTCTGGCGAATGCGACCACGAAAGGGCGCGCTAATGCCGGTGCGAGATAGATCCAGTTCCGCCTTTTTTAGATCGGCTTGAGCCGACTCAAGTCCCGCCTTTGCTGAGTTTAATTGTGGTTGGCGCAAAAAAAGCGCGTTGGCAGTTGTATCCTTGAGGTCTCGCCATTCACGTTTAGCTTGTCGTGAGCGCCCTTGCTCCACAGCGACCAGCTCAGCCGCTTTAGCCACCTGTGCTTTTGCTCGGATCACCGAAAATTCATAATCTTCTGGCTCAATCTGAATGAGTTGCTCGCCCGCTTTAAAAAATCCACCGTTGGCATACTGATCAGCGGTTGCAAGGACTCGTCCAGCGACTTGAGAAACCAAATCAATTTCGCGCTTTGGTGCGACTGTGCCCTGAGAGCGAATGGTCACTGCAATGGGGGCAGGTGAGATTGTCATAACCTGAACTGAGAGTGCCGGTTTAGGTGCTCGTGGTGTGCGCTGAGGTTTAGGGCTGAAATAGAAGAGCGACGCTATTACTAATAGCCCTGTGATTAAAACGCATACTGCGATCAGCTCCTTGCGGTTTATTGCGGACATTAATGTGTAACCTTTAAATTGAGTATATAGTGATTTTGATAAGTTTAGGCGAAAGCTATGCATACGTTAGTACTGCCTAAAACGCACCAAACTCTGCATGGTTGACAGTGCCTTAGGTATTTAATGGTCAGCCCACCAAGCCTGCAAAGGTCAATGCTTTCTTATTAAGAGCTACGACAAAAATTAAGTAATGGATTGTTTTAGCCGGCGTCGGCTTTCTGGTACTCGTCCTGATCTGATAAGTCATTAAACACATCCCTGTCTAATAGACCTTCACTCTCAGCCACCACTGCCGTGACCATCCCATCTCCGGACACATTGACGGTAGTTCGTAGCATATCCAGTAGGCGGTCAACACCGATAATTAAGCCGATACCCTCCACAGGCAAACCAACTTGCTGCAAGACCATCGACAAAGTAATTAGGCCAACACCTGGCACGCCAGCGGTTCCTATGGACGCTAGGGTGGCGGTGGCAATAACCGCGAGATATTCGGCCATTGACAAATCAAGGCCGTAGGCCTGGGCGATAAATACGGTGGCGACACCTTGCATAATTGCGGTGCCATCCATGTTTACTGTCGCCCCTAAAGGGATAGTGAACGAAGCAATTGAATTGTGTGCGCCGACTCTTGTTCTGGCTACGTTTAGAGTGATTGGCATGGTTGCATTGCTAGACGCGGTGCTAAAAGCAAACAATAGGGCCGGGCGCATATTTTTAAATAGAGTGAGAGGGTTTAAGCGGGTAAGTAGCGCAAAAAGACTACTGTAAATGACGCTGGCATGCAGGAATAGCACCAGAACCATTGTGCCAAAATACAACGCTAGATTAATGATTGCCGAAAAGCCTTGGTAGGTAAACAATTTTGCTAATAGACAAAAAACACCGTACGGGGCGAAGTGCATGAGAATCGTCACCATGCGCATAATTACGTCATTGATTTTCCGAAAGCCGCGTAGCGTAGCTTGACCAGATTCTCCAGCTTGCAAAATAGCAACGCCTACTAAGATAGCAAAAACGATAATTTGTAACATGTTGCCATCTGACATGGCCTTAATGGGGTTCGAAGGGAAAATGCCAATTAACACCTCTTTAAAACTAGGTGTTGGGTTTGCTGCAAAATTGGCAACCTCAGTAGTATTAATGCCGACACCGGGATCAATGATATTTGCAAAGGTCAGCGCTAAGCTTATGGCAATGGCGGTGGTCACTAAATAAAGAGAGATGGTTTTGAGTGCAATGCGCCCCATTTTAACGTCTTCACCCATGGACGCTGAACCACACACCAAAGAAACAAAAACTAATGGCACGACCAGTAGCTTTAAAGATAGAACAAAGATCTGGCCCACCACATCAAATATGTACTCAACCAACCAGGCGATTAAGGGTGTTTGTTCAGGATTCCCGCCGCTCATGAAATTGAGGCCCAAGCCCAGCATCATGCCAAGCACCATGCCTATTAGAATTTTTGATGAAAGTTGCATGTGCAATTAGAACTCCGTGTTAGCGATTAGATAGTAGTTTAAACCGGGTCGAGGACCAGAGTACAAACCTTGAAAAAAATTCAGGTACTCGAATAAATATTAGCCCGACCACCATTATATTCATGGTGGCTACAGTAATGAAAAACTCCATAATACTCCAGCCCAAAAAGCTTAGGAAAAACATTCCCAGCAGGCTACCACCGACCATAAATGCGGCATTAATAATATTATTTACTGAGAGAACGCGTGCCCGCTTGTTACTGGCAGTTCGCTGCTGGACCATTGAGTTCAGAGGCACGATAAAGAAACCACCAAACATACCAATCATTACTAAGTCGATGAGTATATGGGTCCCGCCGCTGAGGCTGAAGAATTGACCCGGCATTACTTCACCGAACGACGCATTTGCTTGCTGATAGGCGATGGAGGTAAAACTTAGATCAAAGGCAAAAATGCTTAAACCGAGAGCTCCCAACGGGACAATGCCTGGTTCAATAGCGCCTCTAGACAAGCGGTTACACAGTAAGGAGCCAATAGCGACGCCAACAATGAATGCGCCGAGTAAAATGGAGATTAGGCGGGGGTGGCCATTCAATATGGTTACTGTGTAGTTGGGCACCTGGGTCAGAAAGCAACCGCCATAGAGCCAAAACCAAGAAATCGCCAGAATGCAGTAAAACACCGTACGGTTCTCGCGCGCCATGCGGAAATTACCTACTGTTTCGGTAAATGGATTTAGCCGTAGCTTTTGCCCTGGATTTTCTGAAGGGGCCTCTGGAATCTCTCTGCTACTTACCCATCCAATCAGGGAGACAAGCACAATGAGTCCACTTAACATCGCAATGCCGTTCTCCAGCGTTACCATCCATCCGCCAATCAATGTACCAAGTAAAATAGATCCAAAGGTACCCATGCTTATCTGTGCATTACCTGCCAATAACTCATCGTTGTTTAAATGCTGAGGGATAAGAGAATATTTTGCAGGGCCAAAAAATGCTGATTGGGTACCCAGCAAAAATAAGATGACCAGCATGAAATTAAAATTCTCAGTCATCAGAGCGTAGGTGCCGGCCAACATAATAAAAATCTCAGCAAACTTAACTCTGCGCATTAACATTGCTTTGTCATAGGTATCTGCCAATTGCCCGGCTGTCGTAGAGAACAGGAAAAAGGGCAAGATAAATAAACCAACGGCAAAGTTGGTGGTGAAGTTAGTGCTGCTATCTGACCCCGCGGCGGCGGTACTAACGACAATCACCAAGAGAGCATTTTTGAACAGATTGTCGTTGAGCGCGCCGAGAAATTGGGTAATAAAAAAAGGTAGAAACCTTCTTTGAGTAAACAGGTGGAACTGACTCTTGAGTTGATTAGTTTGTTCCATTGAACCCTCGTTATTTAGCGTAGTGACTCGCGCCTAAAAAGTGTAAAAAACATAAGGCTGATCACCGATAACCCAACGATCGTGAGGCTGCCTCGGAATGTAAAACAAATCACCTTCATGCATTTCTACAACAGGGCCATCAGCAAAAGCGGCTGTAGCACATCCAGATATTACCATTCCGACATGCTCTTCATCACAAAAATCTTTACCCAAGGGTTGCCTCACATCTGAGGACCATTTCCAACCCGGCATATAAGTCGCACGTCCTATGGTCATGTCGCCAAGGGTCACCGTTTCAAATTTTCCTTTGTCAAAGGTAGTGACTTCATCCGGGTTATCAAACTGTTTAAGAATCATACCCATGCTAATACTCCTAATGTCTCAACAGCCGACTTTTATGTGTTTAAGCTGAGACTGAGAATAGAGGTTTTTCGACTGCCTGCGTGTCTGCGTTTAGGGTCAGCAAAACAATCAAGCTCAGTGAATCCAGCCTTTTCCATCATACCAGCAGAGGCTAGATTCTGTTCATGCCGATCTATGATTAACTCATGGGCACCGAGTTCTTTGGCTTTTATTGCAATCTGTTTAAGCAGAGTACTGCCAATACCGTTCCCGCTCCACTGAGCATGCACAACCACTTCAGCTACATAAACCACATCATTTCGGTCAACATAATGATCAAAAAGATCTGGGATATCTCCAGGTTGACAATAAATGGCCATGCCAATAATGTCCTCTCCATCCTTGGCTACGAGACAAAAATCAGCCCCTACATCAAGGCGTTTGAATTGCTGTTTTACGCCATCCTCGGGAAGGTAGTTCCATTGATTAGTGCCCTGGTCAACGAGAAATTTTTGTAGGTAGTCAAGTTCATCCGCTAAAGCAAAGTGCGTAGTTAACATGATCGAATGCTCTTCAATGTTAGGTTAGTAATGCGGCAGTTTTAACCTGAGCATAAACCTTATCGCCCTCTTTAAGGTTTAGATTATAAGCCGATTTGCAAGTAATTCTGGACAGCAGAGCAGTTTCATCGGCAATTAATCGCACCGTCATCTGAGATTTGCTTTCTCTTACAATCTGATCGATGGTGACAGGAATGATATTGAGAATACTCGTGTTTTTTTGCTGCTCAAGAGTAATGCTGACATCGCGGGCGAGCACCTGTAAACGGACTTCTGAGCCCACGACTAAAGGTTCAGCCGCTACTGAAAATTGGCCGCCTAGAAATGTCAGAGAGGCTAAGCCAAATTCTTCATCGTAGTGTGATACAGAGGCTTCAATAATACTTTCAGCACGAGATTGATGAGCCATCGGTAGGTCCATAGCGGTGAATATTTCACTCATCTTACCGGAGGCTTTTATCCCGCCATTATCAAGTAGCAACATGTGATCGGCTAGGCGAGCGACTTCGTTGCGTGAATGACTCACATACAGAACTGGGATGTCTAGTTGTTGATAAACGGATTCAAGATACGGCAATATATCGGCTTTTTGATCGTCCCCTAAGGCTGCCAAGGGCTCATCCAGTAACAACATTGAAGGGTTTGCGGCTAACGCGCGAGCAATGGCAACTCGCTGTTGTTCACCACCAGATAACTGCCACGGCATACGTTGGAGCAGGTGCTCTATACCAAGTAAGTCTATGGCTTGTTGTAGGACGGCTGCAGAAGATCCATCTTTTGCACGCTCAAGGCCATAGTTGATGTTACTTTGCACAGTGAGATGGCTGAACAGGCTGGGTTCTTGGAAGACATAACCGATTTTACGTTGGTGTGTCGGCAAAAATATTCCATTCCCTTGCCATAGTGCATCACCTACTTTGAGGTAGCCATTGTCGGCGTGCTCCAACCCTGCAATAGCTCTTAAAAGTGTTGTTTTACCGCTACCTGAGGGGCCGAATATGGCCGTCACGCCGTTTTCAGGGATAACCGTATCGATGTTGAGAGCAAACTCACCACGTTGAATGTTAAAACGCACGGTTATGGTCATGGTTGGGCCACCGTGTAGCGACGGTTAGTACCATAAACAACAATCAACAACAGAAATGAGAACAGTAAAAGACTGCCGGCCAACCAATGTGCTTGACCATACTCCAGAGCCTCAACATGATCATAAATAGCAATTGAAGCGACTTGCGTACTCCCAGGAATATTGCCGCCAATCATCAACACCACCCCGAATTCACCCAGGGTATGAGCGAAGCCCAACACACTCGCAGTAATAAACCCCGGCTTAGCCATGGGCACGGCAATGGTAAAGAATCGATCTAGTGGCGATGCGCGAAGTGTTGCCGCTACCTCTAAGGGTCTTTGGCCAACAGCAGTAAAGGCATTTTGCAGTGGCTGCACAACAAAAGGCATGGAATAAAACACCGAGCCAATCACAAGTCCGGTAAAGGTAAAGGCCAAGGGCGCCCCACCTAACATATCCACAAGGCCACCGATCGGACCATTGGGGCCAAGTGAAATTAGCAAATAAAAGCCTAGCACCGTCGGGGGTAAAATAAGTGGGAGGGCAATAATGGCCTCAATAATGTACTTAAATCGCCATTGGCTGCGTGACAGCCACCAGGCCAGAGGTGTACCAATAACCAATAACACGAGCGTACTCACCGACGCCAACTTAAGGGTCACGAAAAGCGCGGTTAAATCCTGTTCACTGAGGATCATGGTAAGTCATACCCGTAATTTTGAATAATCTGTCGAGCTAGGGAGCCTTCTAAAAACCTCAAAAAGTCCTTCGAAGCTTGTTTGTCGTTTAATAATACTGCTTGCTGATCAATCGGGCTATAGAGAGATTGGGGCGGCATCCAAAATGATCCTTGCACCGATCGCTTGGGGTTGACCGCTTGCGAATAGGCGACAAAACCCAACTCAGCATTACCGCTGTGCACGAATTGAAACGTTTGGGCGATGTTCTCCCCACGCACTAATTTAGTTTGTAGCTTTGGCCATATATCCAGCTTCACCATAACTTGCTTTGCCCCCAAGCCATAAGGGGATAATTTAGGGTTAGCCAGAGCCAAGTGGCGAATGTCTTGGCTATTCAATAGGGTCTCTTTAATATCATTGATATCTGGTTTTGAAGTCCACAGGACCAGCTTTCCTCTTGCATAGGTAGTGCGACTGCCGATAAGAGCGATACCTAGCTCTTCTAAAAGCGCGGGTCGTGCTGCGTCTGCAGCGAGGAATACATCGAAAGGCGCACCATTTTTGATTTGCGCGTAGTGCTTACCCGTAGAGCCAAACGAAAGTACGACATGATGAGCCGTTGTCTTTTCAAACTCCACCGTGAGGGCTTTCATTGCAGTGGCAAAATTGCTGGCCACGGCCACTCTAATTTCATCAGAAAGTGCGGTTGTGCCAGCGCTCCACAGAGTCAATATAAGCGATAAATTAATGGCTAGTTGTTTGATGGCAACGGCATCCGAATAATGAGTGTATCTCTCTCTATGCTACTGCTTGGAATCTGGGGCCGCAAGCGATGTGTTTCGACCGCGGCGAGATAAGGCTTAACCAAACAGCCAACTATGCATTAAGCGCCTAGGCGTCAGTGTGAAACTACCTGCCACCAGAAGAGCGCCCACATATAAACCAATCATTTTGCGCCTATGCACCCGATATTGCCGGTGCGGATAGCCCTACACGCTGTGGGTACTGTATATAAAACAAATAGGCTTAGCAGATGTATGTAACCAAAATGATTTAGAAATAGAGGGCCGATAACGGCTTCCATAAAAAGTGTAACGATGGTGGTAAATAGCAATAGCACCATATAAATTTTACCCAGCAGCCTGTGGACGGGTGTTCCTTTACGATTCAGTAGCAGGTAAGTACCGATGACGAAGGCTGGTGCTAAAGAGCCAAGATGAAGATAGGTTAATTGCATATAGGTCATCACAAACCCTTTTAAGTAAGTCTACTATTGGGCCGCTTTGTTGCCACCTGATGCTCTGCTTCCCCAGGGAGAGGGTGGCTCAAACGTTGATATATACAGCCCCTCTACTTTTTCTCTAGCCCAGGGCGTTTTACGCAAGAATTTTAAGGACGACTTAATTGACGGGTTGCTCTTGAAGCTGTTAATGCTGATGCGCTGCGCAAGGCCATTCCAACCATAATGATCAACGAGGGAAGTGACCACCATTTCTAAGGTGATGCCGTGCAATGGGTTGTTGGGCTGTTTTTCAGTCATTCGGCACTATAGCATCACTAGTCGAAAGTGACTTTAAATAGGTTTCATAATGTTTTAACACCGAAGAGGGCGCCTCTACTTGGGGGTAGTGGCCAATCAATGGTAGTTCAGCCAGATAATCTAATCGGCAATTCAATTCTTTATAGCGTGCCACCATATGGTCACCCGATACTGGGTCTACAGAGCCATTAATTAAGCCTAGTGGAATAGTGGATTTTTGTAGTGCAGATACCCAGCGCTCTCGATGTTCAATCCGGTCACGCATGTAGGTAATCAGATTGTGGAAAATGTGCTTTCCGTCCCTGAAATTAATTAGCCACCAAAAATTTTCTAGGTCTTGTTCTGAAGGCTTACTTTGTGGGCCAAAAACCGAACTAAAATTTTTGCTGAATTTTGAGTAACCGGTTAATCGATTTAAAAATTTACCTAATGGGCTCAATAGTAATTTTTGCGTTAGCAGCGCTCGGTGCGTTTCGGGGAATAAACCGCCATTAAGGAGGCAGCAGGAAAGCCATGTTCCTGCTCCAGCGCCGGCCAACTGACGCGCCAGCAGTTCTTGCGCTACGGTATCGCCATAGTCGTGCGCCAACACATGAAAGCTATTAAGCCCTTTTGTTTTAACTAAGGCTTCAACAATGTCAGCTTGACCATGAATACTATAACGATGGCTGTTGGGCTTGTCCGAGAAGCCAAAGCCCAGCATGTCTAAAGCGATTAATCGATAGTTCTGTGAGAGTGAATGCCAAATGGGAGCCCAATCCCAACTTGACGTAGGAAATCCGTGTAGCAATACAATCGTCGGTAAATGGGTAGCCCCCTCATCGATAACAAAGATCGAGTGGCCAAGTAAAATTTCTAGCTCACCCCGCGACTGCCATTGTTTTGGAGAGATGTAGTCAGGGTTGTCATTTGAGTCCATTAGGCGTTCCAAGCGTTAGTTATCAGTACTCTAAAGTCACGATAGTAAGGGCTAGAAGCTTGACCTTAATTTCTGCTAAGTGCAATACTGACCGACATTCAAACCTCAAGAGAATTACAGCAAATGCCTGCGGAAATTCAGACTATTGATACCCTCATTAAAAATGCAAAAGTATTTAATAATGGTGAAACACCTGTTGTTGAGGATGTCGCGGTCAGTGACGGGCGTATCGTCGCACGCGGAACAGACTTAAATGAAGAGAATGCCCGCCGCGTTATCGATGCAGAGGGTATGTGGTTGATGCCGGGCTTATTCGACATACATACTCACTACGATTTAGAGTTAGAAGTTGCGCCTGGATTACCTGAATCAACGCGCCACGGTACCACATCAGTGGTGATCGCCAATTGCAGTTTGGGGCTAGCGTTTGGTGCTCAGCGCGACGGCACTAATGACCCGATTGTCAGCTGTTATGCACGAGTTGAAAATATTCCAAAGTCGGTGCTCAAAAGTTGTGCCGACAATATTACTTGGGACAACCCAAAAGCCTATTTGGAGCATTTGGATGAATTGAATCTGGGGCCCAATGTGGCGGTTCTTTTCCCTCATTCAATGTTGCGTATCGACGCTATGGGGTTTGATAACAGCGTGACTCGAGATCCCACCAGTCATGAAATTAACAGTATGAAAGAGACACTTTCAGACGCCCTTAAGTGTGGCTATGCGGGGTTCTCAACCGATGCACTGCCTTTCCATTATTTGGCGGCTCAACCTCACTGCGAGAAGACTATTCCGACTCAGTTCGCAAAGTATGGCGAACTTAAACGAGAGCAGGGGTCTACTTGGCAGGCGACCCCACCAAAAGACAGTGTTATAGGCACCTTGAGGACCTTTTTACTGACTAGCGGTAGACTTCATGGGAAACCGTTAAGAACCACCGTTGTTGCAGCCTTAGATATTGCCAATAACTGGAAGCTTTCTAAGATGGTAAAGACATTATCAAATTTACTTAACTCTTCCTTGGTGCAGGGCGATTTTCATATGCAAGCACTGGGTGCACCTTTTAAGGTTTGGTCTGATGGGGCGATTACCCCGCTTGCGGAAGAGATTCCAGAACTGCGTCGGCTGAATGAGACGGATATTGAGGATCGTGAAGGGCGACGTAAAATTCTGCACGACACTGACTATATTAAGTCATTCAAAGACATGTGGATGAGGGGTAAGCAAGGCTGGNTCGAGGATTTTGCTTTCAATCGAACACTGGCTGATATGACAGTGGATAGATGCCCACAAAAAAATTGGCAGGGAATGGATTTTCAGGCGGTTTTAGATCGTGTTGTGGCTATTAAGCAAGATCAGTGCAAAGAGCCGGTCAGTAAAGCAGAGCAGAAATTAGTGAAATCAGATTTTTTCTGGATTGCCGATGAAGGTGACTTCATGCTGCAAATGCTGAGAACCTTTGATACTGATTTAAGCTGGAGCACAATTACGGCTAACCGCGACATGAAGGTTGTTCGAGAATTGCTAATGAACCCCAAGTTACTGCCAGGATTTAACGACAGCGGTGCTCATTTAACCAATATGGCGTTTTATGATGTTAATCTGAGAAGCTTGAAGTTAGCGGCTGAAGGTGGCGATAGCGATGTCAGTTACATGGTTAAGCGGCTGACTAAAGATGCGGCAGATGTATTTGGTGTTGCCGGTGGGACTATCCACGAAGGTGATATTGCTGACCTTATTTTGATCGATCCAGAGCAGCTTGCAAGCTATGACGGTGAGAGCAATGTACAGCGAGTTCATCGTGAAGAATTTCAGCATGAGCAGTTAGTTAACCGATCAGATGGCGTGGTGCCATTGGTGATGATTGGCGGTCATACGGCGTGGGAGGGCAATGATTTTGCACCTGACTTGGGGCAAAAGCCTATGGGTCGTTTATTGCGAGCTATTAATTAAATTAAAACTCTCGCTCTGCTTAACAGTTTGGCGCTAACTTTTTAGGGGAAGTCAGTGGGCTGGTTTTTGCGAACCGCCTACTCCTAAATTACTAAGACGCCTGCTTGCGGCGCCAAGTAATAAATATAAAACCCATAATTAATTGCCACCCGCCATACAGCAGCAACGATAGGAGCACCATGTCTGCAAGTGGATTTGTCTGCCCGGCAATAAGCGGGAACAACGAAATCTTAATCAAAAGGCCTAAATTAATATTTCTAACGACCACCTCCATTTCAATCGCAGTGTTTTCTGCCTTACTAAGGCCAAAGGTTTTAGTGATAAAAACACCCGCAATGGTGAGACTGAGTATAAACAGACATAGCCATGCGAGGTCCATAGCGGAAGCTGTGGCAAAATTAATACGCCCAGCACCTAGAGACCCAAGAACAATAATGGCAATACCTAAAAGTGATCCTCTTACGCAAAAAGTTGAAAATTGCGGGGCATATTTTGGGTACTTTCTTAAAAAACTCATTCCTACTAATAACGGTACTAAAAGGCAAAGACCAATCTCAATGGCAACCCGCATGGTGGGCATTGAAAAATTGTCAGGCATAAAGTCGGCTATTAAAAAATCGAGTATTACAGGTGTTGTTACTAGGCAGGCAAACGACGTCAAGGCCGTTATGCTGATCGACAGGGGTACATTGCCTCGGGCTAAAAAAGTAAAAATATTCGACACTGCGCCACCGGGGATAGCGGCAATAATAGCGATGCCAATGACCATTCCGGGGGAGAGATTTATGTAACTAATAAAACCAAAGGCAATAAGCGGCACTATAATTAGCTGCATCATCAACCCTAGGTTCACCGCTTTGGGTTGTTGCACGACTTTCTGAAAATCGGATACCTGCAGTCCAGCCCCCATACCTAACATTGCCAGTATTAACTGTATAACGGCGACCCAATATTCGTATTGCAGATAAAGCTCAACCATATTACTTATCCTTAACAGTTACCGTTGTTCAAAATATCAGTAGGCCAGTACTTTTTCTTCGAGCTCTAAAAGACGTTTTTTTAAAGGTAAGCCACCACCATAGCCGCCCATGTTTCCATCGCTGGCAATCACTCTATGGCAAGGGATAATAATAGCTAATGCATTGGCACCGTTGGCGGTGCCGACAGCTCTTACCGCACCTACATTATCAATCGTTGTTGCTAAATCTTGGTAAGACTGAGTTTCACCGTAACTAATAGTCTGCAGGGCATCCCATACACTTTTTTGGAAAGGTGTTCCTGCGGTTATCAGAGGAAGATCAAAAGATGTCCGGGCTCCCGAAAAGTATTCGTTTAATTGGACTTTGGTGGTTTCGATGACTTCACTGGGTTTTTCAACGAACACTGCACGGAGCAACTTTTGAATCCGATCATCAACAGCTGAACGCAATTTGCGGTAGCGAAAGTCACAGAGACATAACTTATTATCGTAGGAGCCCAAGATAAATTCAGCATAGGAATGCTTAAAGTATTGAATGCTGATTTTATGCATTAGTTTAGCCATCCTTGTGTCTTCGAGTACCAGTTAAAATTTCATTGGTGACCAATCGTGCCAGTGACATAACCAATAGAAAGAGACCACCATAATTACTTTTTCATCTGCTTACACCATAAAAACCTTCTAACTAAGCGAAAATCAAGCTAGCGGCCAAGATCAACATCAATAGTCCAATGAAAACTTCAAGTATTTGCCATGCCCTAGGTTTTTCAAATACCGGAATTAAAATGCGCGCGCCGAAACCTAGGCTGTAAAAAAATACAAAAGATGCACTAACAGCACCTAGCGTAAAGGCTTCTATGTCAGCTGAAAATTGCGTTGAAACAGAGCCTAAAAATATAACAGTGTCGAGATAAACATGCGGATTTAACCAGGTAAACCCCAGACAAATTAAGGCAATTTTTAACGCCGATTCGGGCGCTCCATCACTCGGGACTAGACTGTGTTTTTGACTATAGGCAGAGTAAAAACTCATCGCAGCATAAACAGCGAGGAAGGTTGCTCCACCATAGCGAGCAACTTGCTCTACCATTGGATAGTGTTCAACCAGCGCTCCAAAGCCTGATACACCAAGAGTAATGAGTATGGCATCAGAAATAGCACAAAGACTACAGACTAAAAAGACGTGTTGCTTTTTTAGACCCTGCTTCAAGACAAACGCATTCTGTGCGCCAATCGCCAAAATCAACGATAGCCCAAGGGCAAAGCCGGAAAGATATGCTGTCATGGATTTAGAAAGCCCTAATTACATAAATGCAGCAGTATACCTTACAAGCACGCACATAAAATAACACGTCCTCGACTTCCGAATGAGGGTAGCATTTTGGATGGGTGAAATACCCACGACCGACGTTGAGGCTTATTTTCTGAGTTCAACCGGACTACTGGTGATCGTGATCAGGGAATATTTAAGAAGGCAAAGCTATAGGGCTTTAGTAACAACGTCTGGTTTTCCAGTACGGCATTGTTATCTATGTGGGGTGCTGTATGCATGAGGCCTAAATCAGGCGCTATAGCAATCGCTGTATTTGTATCTGACAAATTAAAGTAACCAAAAATAGTTTGATGATTCCTAGAACGTTCAATACTTAGTACATTATCAGCTCTTTCTGCTACGCAAATTAGCGGCATTACCTCACTAATGGGCTGTCACGCAGCGCTCTAGAAACAGTGGGTTGCGAGACGCCAGCCAAATAGGCAATGTCAAATGATGTGTTTGGTACTTGTTTACCCATAGTCTAAGTCTTAAATTGAGTAACTACCTTTTTATGTATCTGTGAGGCTAAGAATAACCCAAAGGATAAAATGTGTATAGCTAATAACATAACGTTTAAAAACAGGTTGGGAGCCACTTCATACATTGTTTAAGCACTGGACGTGGATGAATTTCTCAACATCGAGTTTTTTGATTACGTTTTGGCTCAGGAGATGGCTCAGTTAGAAGCGAGCCAGGTTGCCAAGGCAGAGGGCTGGGAGCAGGGGGCGAAGGTTTTACGAAAATTTGTCGCTGGAATTGAGGTGGATAAAGTTTCCGCAATAAACACAGATTAAACCAAGCCAGAGGATTGTGCGATCGACGCTTCCTTCGGTGTTATTGCCTGTGGGGGAGGTCCTATATTTCATTTATCAATGCCGAGCTCGTTCCAAAGGTCGTCAATACGCTGTTTGACGGCCTCGTCCATGACAATAGGCTCGCCCCATTCGCGGTTGGTTTCGCCATGCATCTTGTTGGTAGCGTCCAGACCCATTTTTGAACCTAAACCAGATACCGGTGATGCAAAATCGAGATAGTCGATAGGGGTGTTTTCAATCATGACCGTGTCCCGCACAGGGTCCATGCGTGTGGTCATCGCCCAAATAACATCGTCCCAGTTACGCACGTCAATATCATCGTCAGTGACAATGACAAACTTGGTATACATAAATTGCCGCAAAAATGACCAAACGCCCATCATTACTCGCTTGGCATGCCCAGGATATTGCTTTTTCATACTGACCACAGCCATACGATACGAGCATCCTTCAGGTGGTAGGTAAAAGTCGACAATCTCAGGAAACTGCTTTTTCAGGATAGGCACGAACACTTCGTTTAATGCGACGCCCAAAATAGCCGGTTCATCTGGCGGACGGCCAGTATAGGTACTGTGATAAATAGGATTTTCACGATGGGTAATACGATCGATAGTAAATATCGGAAACGACTCTACCTCGTTGTAGTAGCCAGTGTGATCGCCAAAGGGCCCTTCATCAGCTTCATCGCCATGCAAGAAGCCTTCAAGAATGTATTCTGCACTGGCAGGCACTTGCAAATCACTGCCAAGGCACTTTACCACCTGGGTTTTTTCGCCACGCAACAGGCCTGCAAAGGCGTATTCAGATAGGGTGTCTGGCACGGGTGTTACTGCACCCAATGTTGTTGCTGGATCAGCACCCAAAGCAATGGCTACAGGGTAAGGTTTACCAGGGTTTTTCTTTTGAAAATCACGATAGTCCAGTGCACCGCCACGGTGAGCCAACCAGCGCATGATCAGTTTGTTTTTGGCGATCTTTTGCATACGATAGATGCCAAGATTTTGCCGCTCTTTTTCTGGACCGCGAGTTATCGCCAAGGCCCAAGTAACGAGTGGTGCGGCATCGCCGGGCCAGCAGGTCTGAATGGGGAGTTGATCGAGGTCAACCTGATCACCTTCAAGCACTATTTGCTGACAGGGCGCCTTTTTAACCACCTTGACCGGCATGTTAAGTACTTGCTTAAAGTCGTGGCGTTTCTCCCACAAATCTAACAAACCTTTGGGTGGTTCGGGCTCTTTTAAAAAGGCCAGTAATTCGCCAATATCACGAAGGGCACTAACATTTTCTTGCCCCATACCTAAAGCAACTCGCTCGGGGGTGCCGAATAAGTTGCACAATACGGGGACGTTGTGGCCTTTGGGATTTTCGAACAGCAGAGCCGGACCTTTTGCGCGCAGTGTACGGTCGCTGATCTCGGTCATTTCTAAATAGGGGTCGACTTCTTGGCTGATACGCACCAGCTCTCCCCGTTGTTCGAGAAGAGCAATAAAGTCGCGAAGATCAGCGCTTTTCATAATCGATGAGCTCGATATCTCTGTTAAGAGATTGTTACTTACGTTTCATGGCACCAAAGAATTCTTTATTGTTTTTGAATCCTTTAAGCTTCTCAACCATAAATTCTGTAGCACCTAAATCTTCCATATCATGGAGTAATTTGCGCAGAATCCAGACGCGTTGTAGTTCTGATTCCTCAATCAACAGCTCTTCACGGCGTGTACCAGAGCGACGTACATTAATCGCCGGGTAAACACGTTTTTCTGCGATCTTACGATCGAGAATTAATTCCATGTTACCGGTGCCTTTGAATTCTTCGTAGATTACTTCGTCCATCTTGGATCCAGTATCCACCAGAGCAGTAGCGATAATACTTAAGCTACCACCGTGTTCAATGTTGCGCGCGGCACCAAAGAAACGTTTAGGCTTCTCTAGAGCATTGGCATCAACACCACCTGTAAGCACCTTGCCTGATGAAGGTATTACCGTGTTGTAGGCTCGTGCCAGACGTGTGATTGAGTCAAGCAGGATGACTACGTCTTTCTTGTGTTCTACTAAACGCTTAGCCTTTTCAATGACCATTTCAGCAACTTGCACATGGCGAGTAGGTGGCTCATCAAAGGTAGAGGCGATAACTTCACCGCGAACGGTTCGCTGCATTTCAGTGACTTCTTCAGGACGCTCATCGATCAATAGTACGATGATGTAGCACTCTGGGTTGTTGCGAACAATTGACTGAGCGATATTCTGCATCATAATAGTTTTACCCGCTTTAGGCGGTGCAACAATCAAGCCTCGTTGGCCCTTACCAATGGGAGACACCAGATCAATAATACGACCCGTTAAGTCTTCGGAAGACCCGTTACCGACTTCTAACGTTAGACGTTCATCAGGGAATAGAGGTGTTAGGTTGGTGAAAAGGATTTTGTTGCGAGCGTTTTCCGGAGCATCATAATTAATAGTATCTACTTTAAGCATCGCGAAATAGCGTTCACCATCTTTTGGCGGTCTTATTTTCCCTGAGATGGCATCGCCGGTACGCAGGTTAAAGCGCCTTATCTGGCTGGGTGATACATAAATGTCATCTGCGCCAGCTAAGTAAGACGCGTCTGAGGAACGTAAAAACCCAAAACCATCAGGGAGAATTTCAAGCACCCCATCGCCATAGATATCTTCGCCGCCTTTAGCGTGTTTTTTAAGTAGGGCAAAAATAATGTCATTTTTCCGAGAACGAGCTAGGTTGTCGAGGCCTAAGGCTTTTGTCATTTCTAGTAGTTCGGGAATAGGTTTGTGCTTTAATTCTGAAAGATTCATAGATAGGTTATTTTAAAAGTTGTTATGCAAATAAATTGCGAATTTTTAGCTGATAGCTAGTTTGGGGAATAGATGATTTAAAAGCCTGATCGGCGCAAATGGTTATGTTCAGAGACGTCAGATGCGGCTGGAATTCCTTCTTAGAAATTGAGTATAGCGATGATTATAGAAAGCGCAAGGAAATATTTCGGGCCCAGTGAACTAGGCCCAAATGATATTTAGACTAAACCATCAACAAATTCGACTAATTGGCTTTTAGATAGAGCGCCGACTTTGGTTGCTTCTACAGTTCCGTTTTTAAATACGAGTAGAGTTGGGATCCCGCGAACATTAAATTTAGCGGCAGTCTCAGGGTTGCTGTCTACATCGACTTTACAGATCTTGATTTTGCCTGCGTATTCGTCTGCAACCTCACTGAGGATTGGTGCAATCATTTTGCAGGGACCACACCACTCAGCCCAGAAGTCAACCAGAGCAGGGGTTTCAGACTGTAAGACATCAGCTTCAAAGCTGACATCAGTAACGTGAACAATATTTTCGCTCATTGAGTGAGTTCTCCAAATGGGTATTTTAACAGCGATATGCCGATCAGGTCATGATCATACCATCGACTTTGCTTGGGCTTCAAATGATATGCACAGTTAATGGGCTCTGCTGGCCTAAATGTCATCAAATTGTTAGCCGAATATTTTTGCTGACCAGCTCCTTAAGAGACAGTGGTTTCGAGCTCTCTGGCTTGCTCAGTGACTAATTCTGGCTGTCTGAGTAAATAATCAGATGCGCACAGCGAGGCCTTGGCACCTTCACCCATTGAAATGATAATTTGTTTATAGGGCACAGTGGTCACATCGCCGCAGGCAAAAATACCCGCTTCTGACGTTTCACCATGCTCACTAATTATTATTTCCCCGTAAGGGGTTAACTTGACCACACCATCTACAAATTGACTGTTGGGTATCAAGCCAATTTGCACGAAGATACCATCCAATTGCTGTTGATGGAGTTCACCGGTCGCCCGATCTTGATATTCAATAGCGGACACCTTGCCATCAGTCGCAATAATTCTCTGGCTGGCCATATTGGTGTGAATACTTATGTTGTTGCGTTTTCGCGCTTGGTTGATCAGTATCTGGTCGGCTTTAAGCTCTGGGGCAAATTCGAACACGGTGACTGATTTGGCGAGTCCAGCCAGATCAAGGGAGGCTTCGATACCCGAGTTGCCGCCGCCGATCACTGCGACATCTTTCCCTTTAAAAAATGGGCCATCACAGTGAGGGCAGTAAGCTACACCGTTACCAATGTTTTCTTTCTCGCCAGGCACCCCAAGCTCTCTCCAGCGGGCGCCGGTGGCGATAATAAGGGCTCTGGCCTTAAGTATTTCACCGGAAGTAAGCGTTACGGTTTTAATAGGCCCTTGAGTAATCCCCGTAACTCTTAAATGCTCTTTAACGGTGACATCGTAGTCGCTCATATGCGACTGCATCGCACCGGTGAGCTTTGGCCCCGTGGTGCTGGAGACTGAAATGAGATTTTCAATGCCCATCGTATCTTTTACCTGACCCCCAAGCCTTTCTGCGACTAAGGTTACCTTGAGCCCCTTTCGAGCACTGTAGATGGCAGCGCTGATGCCGGCTGGACCACCGCCAAGGATAACGATATCTTGTAAGGGCATTGCTTCGGTTGGTGTCTTAGCAATATAGGGGTATAGCTGTTGGAGTTTTTCCACCAGTTTGGAGATATCAATCTTACCGTTGGCGAACAGCTCGCCATTAAGATAAACACTGGGTACGCCTTGAATATCACGTTGTTTAATTAAATCTGGGTACAGGCCACCATCAATCATCTCACTACTTATGTTGTCATTAAGCAGGGAAAATTGATTGAGCGCCTGAACAACGTCAGGACAATTGTGACAACTCAGACTAATAAAGATTTCAAAATGAAGTTTTTCTTGAATTTTGGCGACCATAGTCTTGATGGCGTCATCCAGTTTCAGCGGTGAGCCACCTGCCTGTAAAACGGCCAAGATCAGCGAGTTAAACTCGTGCCCGCTGGGAATTCCGGAAAACAGGATACCTGTAGACTGACCTTCTTTTTCAAGGGCAAACGTCAGCGGGCTGCGCAAGCTAAGGTCAAAATAGCGCTGTTCAAAATGCACCTTGTCTGAGGCGCCAGCGATAAAGTGTAAAAAGTTGACTAATTCTTCACGTTTACTGTGTACACCCGTTTGCAGAACAAAAGTGACGGCAGTTTCCATAGTTGCGGTGTAACCTGTTATAGCTTTTAAAATGTCTGCAGATAGTGTGACAGAGCTCATATTTTTTCCTTAAAAATTGCCCGAACACCTACTGTGCTCGGGCAATGTACTGCTTATATTTTACCTACTAGGTCCAACGATGGCGCTAGGGTAGCTTCGCCTTCTTTCCACTTTGCAGGACAAACTTCATCAGGGTGTGCTGCTACATATTGTGCGGCTTTTAGCTTACGCATAAGGTCGTCAGCATCTCGTCCAATACCTTCAGCCGTGATTTCCATGGCTTGAATAACTCCATCAGGATCAACAATAAAGGTGCCTCGATCTGAGCGACCTTCATCTTCTCTTAATATGTCAAAGTTCCTAGAAATTTCAAAAGTGTTGTCACTAATCATTGGATACTTAATTTTGGCGATAGTGTCCGAAGAATCATGCCAAGCCTTGTGGCAGAAATGGCTGTCTGTCGAAACAGCATAGATCTCTACGCCTCTTGACTGAAACTCTTCGTAATAGTCGGCTACATCACCTAATTCAGTGGGACAAACAAAGGTGAAATCGGCCGGGTAAAAGAAAAAGATCGACCATTTACCTTTCAGATCAGTACTATCTACTGTAATAAACTCTCCATCTTTAAAAGCGTCAGCTTTAAAGGGTTTTATTTGGGTGTTAATTAACGCCATAACGGGGTCCTTTAATATTAAAAGTGATTTTTAAGTGGCTTGTTTGTGTGAGATCACAAAAACAGGTGCACAATACAAACATTTAATGTATTGATAAATATATTAATAAGAACCATGATGTTCGATTAAAGTGAACATTAATTAATGAGGTAAATAGATAATGATTTCACTCAGGCAGCTGCACTATGCTTTGGCGGTGTCGAAAACGTTGCATTTTAAGCGTGCTGCAGACGCCTGTTTTGTATCTCCCTCAACGCTCAGTAACGCTCTTACTGAGATGGAAAAACAATTGGGCATTCAGATATTTGAGCGGGACACTAAAAAAGTGCTGGTTACTGAATTGGGTAAGCAGGTGTTGGAGAAAGCGCAAACCATCATGCTACAAGTTGATGATATTGAGCACTTGGCAGAAACGCAGCAAGCGCCCTTAAGTCGGCCGATGTCTATCGGTATTATTCCGACAATCGCACCCTACCTTTTGCCTATTATTTTACCTGCCATTGACCGAGAATATCCTGAGTTACAGTTAACCATTATTGAAGGGCAGTCGGAGGTGTTGGCGGGGCAAGTCAAGCGTGGCGAAATAGATACCGCTATATTGGCCTTACCGTATGATCTCGAAGGTTTACTGACGTTCACTTTTTGGCAGGAGGACTTTTATTGGATTAGCCACAAAGATCATCATCTTGCCGGGCGAGATCATATCTCCGCCGGCGAATTAGACCAAGCAGAGCTTATGTTGTTGCAAGATGGCCATTGCTTAAAGGACCAGATTCTCGACACTTGCATGATAGCTAGCAACTCTTATCACAGTGTGAGTGCTGCAAGTCTAGAGACATTGATTCAGTTAGTCGTGGGAAAGATGGGCTCCACATTGGTGCCGCAGATGGCATTGGCTACCTTAATGGGGGTTAACGAGTCTCTTTGTAATGTGCACCTTAGTGAGCCTGGACCTCACCGTGAGCTGACGATGATCATGCGACCCACCTATGCGGGTGTACACAACATAGAATTGCTCAAGGTGTTATTTAATAGTCAACTATCGATGCGGTTTAGCTAGCGCCAGCATTCAGGCTTAGAGGCCAAAAACAATCTTTTCACTTTTTAGTAAACGCTCCATACCTAAGACCAGTGCCACTGAGATAATTAGCGTTGACAGACAAGAAACGGTCAGTTGCAGCAGGGGAATTTCTTTACCTTTCATTAAATCGATCAGAGCTTGTAACTGCCCAGTCACTGGTGCCCAGCGCAACTCATCTGTTGCTAAGTCGAATGTGACGGCGTAGGACAGGACCATAGGGACGAACAAGACAAAGGAGATGTACGTCTGAGCTTCTTTAAAACTCTTAGCCATAAAAGATACAAATAGTTGCATACTTGCCGCGAAAATTGCAATAAAGGCCCCGGCTATGAGCGTGGCAATCATGAAGCTGAGGCCAATATCTACACTAAACCCAAGTTCTTGCCATGGCACCATGGGATAGATAAATTTTGACATTATTAGCACCAATACCAGCGCTAACATACCAAAAATACTTACCGCACAGACTTTGGAAACAATCAGTTGTCGCAGACTAATGGGGTGACTTAACAAAAGGGCCAGAGAGTTCCGCTCTCTCTCTCCCGCGCTGGTATCAATAGCGAGATTCATCCCTGAGACAAATATCGATAGCAGCATAAACAAGATAATCATTGCTATCAGCTGGCCGCCTTTAGATTCGGAGGAGCCTTGATCTTGCATCTTTACGTTCAGTGAGTTCATTATTCTAGGGTTAATCCCTCGAGCAATAAGCCTTAAACCAGCCATCTCGGCACTATAATTTTGTAGGGTTCTTTGGGTTCTGCGGATAGCGCTTTGCAGGTTTTCCTCTGACCCGTCCGCGATCAAGATAACCTCGGCAGGTTCAGCGCGACGCATTTGTTCGGCATAGCTAACGCCGATGATTATTTCAATGGCTTTGGTTTCTGACTTGTCATCGCTATGCCTAATGCCTTGGTTATCTAGAAAAGCAATAAGGTCGGGTGCGGTGGCGGCGTTGCTAATCGTAATGCCTAAATCTTCAGCGCTTGTTATTTTATCGATCAGTACCATCATCATGGCTGCCATGAATATGGGCACGAAAATAGCGTAGTAAAGACCGGCCATGACTGACCGTTTGTCTCTTGCGGCATCGACTAATTCTTTGCGGAGCAAGCTAAAAAATCGGTTATTCATGCCGCTATCCCCTCGTCGGTGCCAATCAGAGCGATAAAGGCTTCTTCCAGGGACGTTTGGTTAGTTTGCTCACAGAGTTCCTGTGGGCTACCGATGGCGACTGCCTTTCCGTCGGCCATGACGACTACACGATCACAAAGGGAGGCTACTTCTTGCATTACATGGCTAGAAAACAAGATACAGTGTCCCTCGGACTTAAGTTTACGGAGCATGTCTCTGAGCACTCTTGTGCTCATTACATCTAGACCTCGAGTCGGTTCATCAAGGACGATATTTTTCGGTTTGTGAACAATAGCTTGGGCCAGTGCTGTTTTCATCCGCTGGCCTTGGGAGAATCCTTTACATCGTCTATCAGCAATATCCTCAAGTTGTAAGTCATCGATAACTTTGTTCGTGGCATCTAGTGCTCCACGCCTAGATAAGCCGCTTAGCTCTGCAAAGTAACGGATATATTCCCGAGGGGTTAGCCGCTCATAAATACCAAATGGATCTGGAAACAGCCCTAACTGTTGCTTTGCCTCAACAGGCTTTATAGCAACATCAATGCCGTTGATCGTGGCGATTCCTTGGTCTGCTTTTAGAAGTCCAAAAATAGTCCTCAAGCATGTCGTTTTCCCTGCACCATTGGGGCCTAAAAGCCCGGTTATCTGGCCATCTTCGGCATGGAAACTTAAGCCGTCTAGGGCTTGTACGTCACCGATTTTTTTTGACAGGTTAGAGACCGAGATCATAGTACTTCCTCAGACGTTATCTTTAGCGGTTGTTCAGTGGATGGCATGAATATGTCGATGCCGCTAGCATTGAGATAAAACCCCCTTGCTCGGCCTTCTTTCAGGCAGTCGCCATTTAATTCTACGGTAGATTCCTGCTCAACTAGTTGAGCAACTATACGATTGGCGCAAGACTGCATGGCCACACCATGAGCTGCATAAGGGGCAATGAGATGTTTGGCGTTTTTCATATCGGTCATGGCAAGCTTTGCCCAATCAGGGGGTGTTGCCGGGTCCAATTCGCCAGACAGAAGCAGGGTAGGGATATTGTTAGAGACCGGGGCGGAAAAGCTCTCGTCGACTTTATCACTGGGCCAGACTGAGCACACTTTGGACAGCTCGGAGAACATCGTTTTACCTATATAGGACTGTTCAAGCTCTGCACTTAAATCAGTAGAAAGTCGATGTATGTCTTCGCTACAGACCACAGACGCATGCATCCCCATGGCAATGTCCATGCCCTCCATAGACAACGAATAGAGCCCTAAGATGGCTTGATAATTCCCTTTGCCTGCTTGGTCGATTGCATGGGGTAGCAGGGCCCTTGTGTTAGGTGAATACAGGGCAAGGCGAATGACGCCAAGAAACTTATCATGGGTCAGCAAAAACTCTGTCGGCTGAGCTGTCATTGGGTGAAATATTTGCGTTTTGATAGGCTCAAGTAGAAGTTGGGATTCGATGTTAGCTAAGGCTTCTCGAATAGAGGGAAATTGTTTTTGGCATTGGTCCTGACTTTCACAGTCACTAATTAACAGGTTGAATGCACGGTCAATAGCCAACCCAATGGCTAGAACAGATTGTTGCATAGGGACAACGCCGTCTAAGGTAACTGTGGCTAGTGCTTCAGCGTGCTCGCGCATATATAGCTGCGCCATGCGGGAGCCATAGGAAATGCCATAGACATGTAACTTGTCGTAACCAAGAAATTTTCTCACTACCTCAAAATCATTAAGGGCATTGGTGCTAGTATATTGAGCGACATCGCTATCAATTGACGCAAGACATTTCTTGGTCTCTGCGACGCTATCAAAATCATCTCCATTGATGAGCAGTGGTGAGATATCTTTATCTTCGGGGCATTGCAAAATATTAGAGCGACCCGTTCCGCGCTGGTCGATTAGTAAAATATCCCTGGTCTCTCGAACCTGCCCAAAAGTGTTATCAAACAGTGGGGCGTTATCAATCGCCGATTGGCCAGGGCCACCCGCAATGGCGAGGAAAGCTTGATTCGGATAAATATTTTTAACCGCCGGGATTACCGCGTAATGAATGTTAATTTTGCGGCCGTTGGGGTTACTTGGATTTTCTGCAACTTTGACATAGCCGCAGCGCAGGCGGTCTGAAAGACCGTCTACATAGCAGTGGTCGTTCTCTTTATGACCAGGTTGAGCAAGAGCTATTGTTGACAAAAAAACGGCGACAATCAGAGTCACTATTTTACCCAAAAGGGAAAGCCTTTGATTAATGGGCAAGACAAAACTCCTGTTTACTGGCGGGCAAAGTTTAAACAACTATACCTAAACATATAAATTACCGCCATGTTAGAACGACTGCAATACCGTATTTAAGAACTGGTAACCTAAGGGGGTCGTGCGATAGTGATTAGAATTTGGCTCTAGTAACCCCAACGATTCTAAATGGCTAGTCGCTTTCTGAATAGACTTAGGGTCTATTCCGGTTCTAGCCTCGAAATAATCGATAGGTACACCTTGTTTTAAGCGCAGGCCGTTCATCATAAATTCTAATGTCATTTCATCAGGTTTAATGGCGTTACTTTGGCTGATAGCAGATCCAATACGATCTAAATAATGATCGGGCTGCCGGGTTTTCGCGGTTCGAAGCACTTGCAGTTGTTCGGGAAGAGTAATCTTTCCGTGAGCACCTGCACCGATACCCAAATAGTCGCCAAACTGCCAATAGTTCATATTGTGTGCTGCTTTTTGACCATTTAGCGCAAAGGCGGAGACCTCATATTGCTCAAACTGATTTTCTTGAAGCATGACCATGCCAGCCTGTTGGATATCGGCTAGACGATCATCAACGGGCAACAGTGGTGGTTTTGAGAAAAACTCGGTGTTTGGCTCGATAGTGAGTTGATACCAAGATATATGCATGGCACCGGCATCAATAGCCTGTGTGAGATCAGCCTCAGCCTGTCTAATAGTCTGATTGGGCAAGCCATGCATAAGGTCGATATTGAAGTTATCAAAACCCACCGATCGAGCTGTGGCAATTGCTCTTAGGGCCTGACTAGCATCATGAATTCGGCCAAGGCGGTTAAGGTGTGAGTCATCAAAACTCTGCACGCCGATCGATAGTCGGTTGATTCCGGCACTGTAGAAATCAGCAAATTTGTTTTGCTCGAAGGTTCCGGGGTTAGCTTCTAGGGTGATCTCGATATCAGACTGAAACCCTATCAAGTTCTCTGCGGCAACTAAGAGGACCTCGATTGCTGGCCCAGAAAAAAGACTGGGAGTGCCACCACCGATAAAAATTGAGTGTAACTTTCTACCCTGTACCCAATGCAAATCAGCTTTAAGGTCTTCGATTAGGGCGGCAACATAAGCCTGCTCGGGGATATTGTCCTTGGCTACATGGGAGTTAAAATCGCAGTAAGGACATTTTTTAACGCACCAAGGGATGTGGATGTAGAGCGAGAGTGGCGGTAAATGAATCACAGGCTCATTTGCTGTAAAAAGTGGGCAATGGCTTTGCCTCGATGGCTAAGACTATGCTTGGTTGACTTGTCTAGTTCGGCTGCATGGCAGGTCATTTCTGGAACATAGAATATTGGATCATAACCGAATCCGTGAGTGCCTCGGTGTTCAAAAGTGATACTGCCCTCCCATGTTCCTTGGCAGATAATGGGAGTAGGATCTTCTGCGTGGCGCAGATAGACAATAACTGCTTGATAGCGAGCGCCGCGCTGGCCGATGGGGACATCCGTTAATGCTGTTAAGAGCTTTTCGCGATTGGACGCGTCAGTGGCGCCATCACCAGAGTAGCGCGCGGAGTATATGCCTGGCGCCCCTAGGAGATAATCAACTTCTAGTCCGGAGTCATCGGCAATCGCGGGAAGGCCTGACAGCGCCGAGGCATTTCTAGCCTTTAGAATGGCATTTTCGACAAATGTTAGACCGGTCTCTTCGATATCTGGAATATTTAAATCGCCTTGGGGGGAGATACTAATTCCTAGGCCGCCTAATAGCTCTTGTAGCTCTTTAATTTTGCCAAGGTTACCGCTAGCTAACACGATTTTTTTTGGATTGCTCACTTTAAACGTCTGCATTGTCGGTGATTAGTCATGGTACATTTTTTTTTGAAATTTAAAATCATAGGCATAGCTTGGCTCGCCATTGTTAGGTTTAACGGTAATCTTAAAAGTTAGATAATCTTCATTCTCAAATTCAAAGGGTGCGAGGTAATAGAGCGCATGCTCCTCTTTAATAGCAACAAATTCTAATGTCTGACTTTGTTGCAAGATATTGAACACTTGGCCAGTAATAGTCGAGGGGGTGCCAACGGCAATGCTTTTCATGACGGCAATATTAACGATGCCTTTACCTTTACCTCTGACAATATTATTTTTCACTGCAATATTGGGATCGATAAAGGAGCTATTAAAGGCGCTAAAAAAAATCTTATAGTCGCCATGTTGCTTATAGAGTTTTTCTTCAAATGCCTGCCCCATCAGTGGCATAGCCAGCAGCAAAGCCACCAGAATGATCCTTTTCATCAGTTTGATCCTCGTTATGATTGTTGCCTGACTATTAAAGCCTTATTTCGCTAGATGATAAACAGCTATTTTGGCAAATAGGCTAGGGCAGAGGCTATTTAATCCTAGAAGTTGGCTGCCGACAAAGCTTCTTTTTAATATTTTAATGCTGCGCTCAGAACAGAGTGCTTCGAAATCCTTATAGGTAAATAAGTGGATATTTGGTGTGTCATACCATTGATAGGCAAGTTGCTTTGTGACCGGCATGCGCCCTCGAATCGCCAAAAAACTGCGCGTTTGCCAATGACCAAAGTTAGGGAAAGTAACAATGCAACGGTTGCCGATTCTGAGCATTTCATCGAGAACCAAGTGTGGATGCCGCAAGGCTTGTAATGTTTGGCTCATGAGGACAGTATCAAAACTGTTGTCCGAAAAATTCTCTAAGCCCTTATTTAAATCTTGCTCGATGACGTTAAGACCTTTTTGAATACACTGGTTGATAGAATTAGGGTCAATTTCTAATCCATAACCTTGAACCTGATAATCATCGATTAATCTTCGCAGTAGTGTGCCGTCACCGCAACCGAGGTCTAGTAAGCGAGATTTAGGTTCGATCCACGCGCCAATAGGTCCGATGTCGTTGATCATAAGGAGATTTCTTCGAGTTCATTTGAAACTCGACTGAGATAAAGGCTAACGGCTTTTTGGTATCGCGAGTTAGGCAAGAGAAAAGCATCATGCCCCTGATCAGTTTCGATTTTGATATAAGAAACCGCTTTACCTGCACTCACCAAAGAGTCAGTAATTTGTTCTGAGCATAGTGGTGAAAATCGCCAATCACTGCTGAATGAAACGACCAAAAATTGACATTGAGCGTGAACGAAGACTTTAGCTGGGTTGTCGTTATAATTTTGAGATAGGTCGAAATGATCGAGCATTTTGGTAATCAAAATATAACTATTGGCATCAAACCTCTGTGAAAATTTATCGCCCTGATAATTAAGGTAACTGGCGACTTCAAATTCAGATAGCTCTTTCTCAGTCGTATCTAAATCACCACTATGAACCAAACGGCCAAACTTCCTGTGGAGAGCGTCGTCGGA
>LWDU01041655.1_pt2 | contig 96061 bp, 86 predicted proteins | sample 727161 | NCBI WGS metagenome assembly LWDU01 (sample SAMN04566230, study PRJNA314399) | hydrothermal vent metagenome | isolation source: deep sea hydrothermal plume seawater | place: Mexico: Gulf of California, Guaymas Basin | collected 2004-07-11 | reverse complement strand
ACTTGTTGAGAAAACAGGCTTTGAAACTTCCAGACGACCCGCGACACTCTCACTTGATGACTGGCAGGGTTTGTACGACGTGTGGGTGGAGGCTGGACGACCGGCACAGGTTCACGGTTCAGTTCGACGCAAACGACAGGGGGGTGGGTCGTGAGTAGCAATATAAACATCACTGAAAAGGCTTACGCCAAAGTCAATCTCACGCTGGAAATCCTTGGAAAACGGCGTGATGGCTACCACAATCTGGCGTCGGTCATGCAGACGGTCGATCTGTACGACACGGTCTCGATCACAGAGTCTGACGAGATCGTGGTTTCGTGCGATGACGAGCAGATTACTCCTGAGATAAATCTCGCAACCAAAGCAGCGAACGTTCTCAGAGAACGTTCCGGTGTCGCCATGGGCGCGCAGATTGCTATCGAAAAGAACATTCCGGTATCGGCAGGACTCGGCGGAGGATCGACCGATGCTGCAGCTACCCTGCGTGGCCTGAATAAACTATGGAATCTCGGACTATCCATGGACGAGTTGACCGAGATTGCCGCCGATATCGGGTCCGACGTTCCATTTCTCGTTTGTGGCGGAACTTCGTTGGTGCAGGGAAGAGGCGAAGATGTAACGCCTGTGGCCGCCGCCAAGATCCCTAAATTTCTCATACTCACACCAAAAGTGGATCTCGAAAATCCAACGGCTAAAACAGCATCAGTGTTCGCACATGTAAACGAATCGATGTTCACTCGGGGGAATCTGACCCACAAGCTGGCCGCCCGAATTCGAACTGGAGGCGACTGCCCACCCGAATTCTTCTTCAACCAGTTCGGCGTACTCGCTGAAACGTTGTTCCCGGGGTGGGGCAGCCAGCGTGATAAACTGATGTCGCTCGGTGCTCGCGACGTCATTCTGTGTGGAGCAGGCCCTTCGATGTTCACCATCCCGCCATCGAAAGAACTTGGCACAGCGTGGCACCTGCTACTGACGACGATTCACGGCCTTAACGCTTATTTAGTCGACCCCGCTCCAGCCATTCCAGAAAGCAAGAAGCCTTAATGGAAGAGCCGCTGCGCACAGTGATCGCCGGCATGATCGGCGGTGCGGTCATGGGAATGGTCTTCGTCACTCACATGGCGCTACTGCTCGTATACAACCCACCGCAAGCTCTTAAGAATCGAGCTGCCGAGTCGAGCGTTTCGAAACTGATCACGATGGCGACTGTTGCCACATATTTAGGCTGGAATTTTCTGGCAATAGTAATGGCGTTCGCTGCTCAGGCGACCCGATCAGCATCAACACTCGCTGATCCGCAAATCTCAATAGCGCCAAGCCCCGTTTACCTGCTCGTCGTCCTGTTCGTGACGATCGGCATTTCGATTCCTGCGTTCGTATTCTTTCAAGATCGCAAGCAGCACTTCTTGGCCGAATTAGCGGTGTTTATCGGTATATTCGGGTTCCTCATTCCGAATCTCGTGGTCGCCGTTCAGCGTTCGCAATTCTGACCAAATAGTTCGCAAGTGCCTGCCGAAACCTCTGCCCCGAGGTCTAAACTTGCCGAGCCCGACAGAACCCCTACTCTGTTGAGTTCCCAGACCGAAGAACTAAGACCAGAAAAGGCCAGTACACGATATGACTATGCGATTTGCCAATCGATTCGACGGCAAAGTTGCCCTCCTAACCGGCTCCGCCGCCACTAACAAAGATCATCTGATGGGATTCGGTGGTGCCACTGTCTGGAGATTCCTCGAAGAGGGCGGGCGTGGAGTAGTCATCACCGATGTTCAAGATGAGATCGGCGAGGCATCGGCGCAGCAACTTCGAGACGCCGGACACGACGCGATATACCTGCACCTCGATGTAACTGAGGAAGACCAGTGGACGTCAGTTGTTGACGCAGCCATGAAGCACTTTGGGCGAGTCGACATTCTGGTCAACATCGCAGGAATCCTCGATCCAAAATCGATTCTCGACATCGAACCCGCCGTCTGGAAGAAGACGATGGAAATCAGCACAGTTGGGATATTTCTTGGCACCCGTGCAGTCGCGAAGCATATGGAGCAGGGCGGCGGCGGAGCGATCATCAACCTGGCGTCGATGGCAGCCAAGCAGGGTTCCGGGGCGTACGGATCGGCCTATTCGTTCTCACGCGGCGGCATGCTGAACTTCTCGATGTCGTCAGCACTTCAGCTCGCTGAACTTGGAATTCGAGTGAACACGATCATGCCGGGTTGGGTTCACACGCCGTTCACCGACTATCTCTACACCGACCCCGAGCAGAGCAAGTTCCGCACCGACCGCGTTCCTCTCGGACGCTGGGGTAAGCCCGAAGACATCGCCGGCGGAATCCTGTTTCTGGCGTCTGACGATGCTTCGTACATGACCGGAGCCGAACTCCTCATGGACGGAGGAGTAAGCGCCGGTTCGGTACGCCCAGCGAATCCGAAGGGTGACGACTAGTCGCTAACCGTTCGATTTCCCGACCGTAGCAAAGCGAAGTGGAGGGACCTCGCAGATTACAGCGTTCATTCCACCCAGCGACCAAACGCGTCCCCTCCAGTTCCCTCGGCTCCGATGACTCCGCTCGGGAAATAGTCTGTGTCTGGCAATTAGTTTAGTCCGACCCATAATCCCGCCACTGGCGGCTAGTGCGTGTGCGTCGTTCCGTCGGCGTGAGTGTGAGGCATCTTCTTGTTCACTGCTCCAATAGCGTCGGTGTATACCTTGCGAATAGTCGCATGACGTTCAGCGTCGGCACGGGTCGCCAGCGTATCCAGCCACTCGACACCACCCTGCATCGTCGTGATCAGGTACTCGCCAAGTGATGCATCGAACACGTCAGTTCGGCCAGCTTTTACGTATACAGCCGAAGTGTGAACAGCGAAGTTCACCGGCCAAACGTGCCACGCAACATGATCGCTAACCGCACGAGCAGCTATCCAGCCGCTACCGGGCAGATCCAGTGTTTCGTCTATAGCCAACAGCTTTTCACCGTCGCCAGACGCCGACGTCTGGGAGATCACCTTGCCGTTGAACACAATCTCTAGCTTGTTGATGGGCATCGCGCACGTTGCAATCGCCTTCACGTGAACTGATCCGCCGGACTCCGGTAGAGACAGCTCGTCGCCCGGGCGCAGCCCTTCCACTGTGAAGTCCATCAACGGACCACTGGTGGTATATGTCCGACCCGCCCGCACAGCATCACTCCACGAGTCGTGCGAAAGTTCCCTGTCGCCGATAAACGCGTAAGTCCGCACACCTCCAACCGGCATGCCAGCCGACATCTTGTCGGTGCCGCCAACCGCAGCGATTCGATAACCACAACTCAGCAATCTGTACCACTCGTGCACGGCGAACGTGTCCATCGTGGGAACGTGGAAATCACGAATCTCAAGTCCATCAACTTTGCCAAGCACAACCTCGGCAATAACCTCGGAATGCGGGAACGGGAAGTGCGGAACGATGGCAAGACCGCCTTTTTCGCGGGCCTCATCAGCCCATTCACTCATCGCACGCACAGTTGGGTCGCCGATATAGCCCTCCGTTGGGCCACTGGTCGACATTGGGAAGATCGGTGATCCGGTCGCACCCATCAAGCTGATGTGACCCATGAAGTGCTGACGGTTTTCGCTGCCGACCCAGACGACCGTTTCGGCTGAAGACGAACCGGAAACCGCACCCGTAAGATCACCAACATTCGTGTACAAATCCCCCCACTGAGCAGCCAACAGGTTGATGACGTTTATGTCTTCAGCCGCGGCTTCCAAATGGGCAGTTTCGGGTGTCAGGAAGTGAGTGTGCGTATCGGCAGTGACCCAGCCTGATGCACGAAGGTTCGAGTTGCGATTCAACGTAATTTTCAACTCACGCTGACCGGGTTTGATATTTAGCTTCTGTCTGATCGGCTCGAACTCGAAACCCTTGGACACCTCGACATACACATCGCCAACAGGAAGCTCACCCTGGAACGTGCCGTCAACGTACGCATACGGCGTGTCGCCGAGCAGCAGGTCAGCGCCGTAGTCCTCGAACCAGTTGTCGTTCACTTCGTGGGTGTGACCGTATGGCGGGAAGTAGCGACCGTCGGGCGATCGGAAGTGAATGCGAGCGGCAGTTGGCTTCCCGGTACTGGAATCGATGATCTTGCCATGAACCCACGTACGCTCTGAAGTCAGAACTCTGGCGCTGACTTTGCCGTCATGACTTTTCGCAGCACCCGATTCGAGTAGTGACCGAACGTCGATATCGTGTCCGTCTATCGAAAGCGTTGCGTCGGAAGATGCTGTCAGATCGATCGAGGCGACCATGCCAGGATCTTCGGCCGACTCACCCCAGCCCTTAACAGGATCAGCAAGCCATGCTTCACCGTCGAAGCTTTGAATATCCTGCTGCCGGGCAATCACACCAAGATCGATATCTACATCAAGATCGGCTGCCGACTTGCCGCCTGCATCGACTTCGACCGTCTCAAGCGGCTGGTGGCGAAGCGGATTGTCCTGCCCGCTGAACAGCGTCAATGCGCCTATCGCAATGGAAGTGGCACCGGTCGATTCGATCCGCACTGAAGCGATGGTTTTCGAAGAGTCGGACAACTCCAGCGCGTATATCGTCCACGAAGGTGGCGGCGTCGAACGCCCCTGCCTGTCATTTTTCGCAGCCGTGCGGCCGTCCGCCGGGGCGTCGCCAACCATCACACCTGTCTGCCAGCGACCCCACGCGTTATTCGGGTACGGTCCACGTTTGGGCATTGCGCTAAGGCCCTGGTGCTGGCGTGACGAAAAACCGCTTTGCATTCGGGTTTGCACCTGATTGATTTCGAAGCGCCGGCGTATCGACTGCCGATGCTCTGAGCCATCTTCGAAGACGACTACATAATCGGCGAGATGCTCACCCGGAGCCGTAACCACCGGATTCAGATAGTCAGCTGGCTGCCCCGCCACCGTAGTCGAGGCCTTTTCATCACAAAAATGTGCGAACACAAGATGCGATCCAGCCGCACCCACCGAAACATCAACGCTCGATTCACCATCGAGCACAAGCAGTTCATTCCTGCTACTGGCAATATCGAATGGCACACCCCAGTAAGTTTGCGAACCGACTGGCAAGTCGACAACGGACGCCGCGGTCTTTGGCTCCCAGTGTTGCGAGTCGGCACGACTGGCGTTCAGGCTGGTGGCGAGTGAAACTGACGTGAACTTCGGCATAAACAAATTTCCAGTTCGTTTGGGCAGGTGAATTCAAAGTTGAGGCGAATGATGCGCCAGACGGTTAAAGCAAACAAGCCCCGAATTGCTTCGGGGCCTGTCATATTTTCGATCGTTGCGTTTTTGGAAAGTTAGCTGAGTGCTTCGACTTCAGACTTCACTTCATCGAACGGAGGAAGATCGGAAGGAGCGTCAGACAGCCACTTCCACGCAATGTTTCCGTTGGCGTCGATAACGAACACCGAGCGTCGGGCGGCCGTGTAGCCGTCCATGCCAGCGAAGTCGGGCCAGACGACATCGTAGTCGGCAATAGCCGTCTGCTTGTAGTCGCTCAGAATCGGGAAGTTAATGTTGTTTGCATCACGGAATGCACCGTTTGCGAAACGACCGTCAATCGAAATACCGATTACTTCGGCGTCGAGGCCAGAATAGTCGGCAAGCGCGTCCCGGAAAGTACAAAGTTCTTCGGCGCAAACGCCACTGAACGCAGCTGGGAAGAAAGCCAGAACGGCCTTCTTGCCAGCAAAACTGCTCGAACTGTACTCGTTGCCATCGCTATCGAGCAACGTGAAAGCTGGAGCCTTGGAACCTACTTCGCCAGACATGTAAAACTCCTAAATAAGCGTAAAAGCCAAAAAATACCAAAATTATTAGACTGTCGCTATAGCTATACGTACCTATATCGACATAGCGACCTTGATTACTCCGTCCTGACGTAGACGATACATCTCAAACGCGTCCTGTGCGTCCTCGAATGTAACCTCGTGCGTCTTCAGCACACCGGGGTCGATCCACCCACGCTCTTTTAGCGCAACAATATCGCGTATTTCCTGGATTGGCTCTCCAGTTGCTGCTATTACCGTGGCATTCATCTGGATGTTCTTGCCCATCCACTTTCGATGATCGAACGACGCTGTTGGGGGGTCAATCAGGCTAAACGAGATTATCTGCCCCTGTTCCTTCACGAGATCGATTGCAATCCCCAGCCCGTCCGGGTTTCCGCTGGCATCGACCACTACGTCGAACAGATCACCACCAGTAATCTCAGCTGCAGCTTCCAGTGTGTTCTCGTTCGACGCGTTTATCGTGTGGGTGGCGCCAAGTTCCATCGACTTTCGGCACCTGTACTCCTCGAGATCGATTCCAACGACCTGATGCGCACCCTGACGTTCGGCAATCATCGTAAACGTAAGTCCAATTCCACCCTGACCGAGTACCGCTATCTTACGACCCATCGGGTTGCCCCATTTTCGAGCTGAAAAAAGTGCGGTACCCGAGTGCTGGCACATCACCCATTCAGAAAGATCGCCCCACTCTGGGAGTTTGATCAACCGGTCGGCAGTTTGAACAACCTGCTCCTGCATACCCGCAACATCACGAGGAATGACGATTACTCGCTGTCCCTCCTTGTAGTCAGGATCTCGACTCTCGACAACAACCCCTGCACACTCGTGCATCGGAGCGCCGGGCACGAACGGATAGTCCTCTTCGGGAAGCTCGGCGTCGTATTCGAGATAAATGTCGCTGCCACAGACCGACAGTGATTCGAGCTTTATCTGCACTTCCTTGTCTTCAAGTGGTCCCAGCTCCGGCACATCGAGAAACTCAATCTTTCGGCGCGCTACAACTCTGGCTGCTTTCAATTCGTTCCTCTTATTTGCTAATTGGGGCTACGTGCTCTGGCAAATCACGCGGATGTCGTGCGTTATCGACGTGTCTGATTATTCGATGCCGAATTCTAACCCCATCACGGCGTATACTCGGCGACCGTCTGGCTTGAATTTTCAGAGTTCTCAACGGGGCAAAATCAGCACGTGAAGATCAAACACATCGAAACGATACGGGTTAGCGATCCTGCTGACGTCATCTGGGTGCGTGTTCACACCGATACCGGACTCATCGGACTTGGCGAAACATGGTACGCATCGAAAACAGTCGAATCGGCCGTGCATGACCACTTTGCTCCCCTGATCGTCGGGCGTGACCCGTTCGCGATCGAACGCCACTGGCTAAACATGTTCAGGCTTTCTGATCACGCCGGCTACGGTGGTGCTGAACTGAGAGCGATATCTGCGGTCGACATGGCGCTCTGGGATATCAAAGGACAGGCTGCTGGCGTGCCTGTGTACGAACTTCTGGGCGGAGCCGTTCGCAAGAAGATTCGTGTTTACGCAACCGGCGCACCGTTCGAGGGCTGCGGCGATCTGGCGAAAGAGTTGATCGACGATGGCATGATCGCCATGAAGATGGGCCCGACGATTCCGATCGCGACTCCAACCGAAGGTCAGTATCTGGCCCCGAAAGAACTCGACCGAATCCTGAAGCCTTTCCGAGATGTGCGTGATGCGATTGGCGACGATATCAAGATCGCAAACGATGGACACGGGAAGTGGGCGTTGCCGGTCGCCATTCAAATCGCCAAAGCTATGGAGCCACTCAACATCATGTGGCAGGAAGACTTGATGCCGCTGTTGAACCCCGACGCACTGCGCCAACTTCAAGACGCAACAAGTACACCAGTGTGTATTTCTGAACGGCTACTCACGCGATGGCAACTGCGAGAATTCATCGAAAACGGTGCAGCGCAAATCGTGATGCCTGACCTGATCTGGACAGGCGGTATCAGCGAAACACACCGCATTGCTGTGATGGCATCGGCACATCAGGTTCCAGTGGCACCTCATGACGCCACGGGTCCGGTCAACATCTTCGCCTGCGCCCATATCTGCATGAACTCGCCGAACGCAATGATCATGGAGCACGTCAGGCCGTATCTGTACGGCTGGTACGGCGACTTTGTCGATCCACTGCCTCCTATCGAACACGGCTGGCTGCATGCGCCTCAAAACCCGGGCATTGGAACTCGACTCCGACCCGAAGTATTCGACCGATCCGATGTTGAACTTCGCTACAGCGATGAGTCTGTGATGATCCCCGGCATGAACGACGAGGGTTGGGCTGGAGGAGATAACTTCTCCGGCGAAATGTGGACCGAGATGGAAGAAATCATGGACTTCCGATCCCAAGGCTCGCCGATTTCCGAACGACTAACATCTGGTGACGGCGATTCGCCAACCGGAGGTCCGGGCGGCGGAATTGCAACGTGGTTCAAGGACGATGAATCGAAGAACGACGACACGGGAGAAGAACAATGATCATCTCCAAGATAGAAACTATTCGAGTAGGGCAGTTCCCTGATTTAATCTTCGTTCAGATTCACACCGACACCGGGCTGATTGGACTTGGCGAAACCTGGTACGGTGCATCCACAGTTGAATCGGCCGTTCACGATCACTTCGGACCACTGCTAATCGGTCGCGATCCCGCTGAAATCGAGCGACACTGGCAGACGATGTTCCGACTGTCGGACCACGCTGGCTATGGTGGTGCAGAAATGCGGGCGATTTCGGCGATCGACGTTGCGCTATGGGATATCAAGGGACAGGCACTACAGATGCCTATCTTTGAAATTTTAGGCGGTGGCACAAGGCATCGAATAAAGGTCTATAACACGCTTGGCGTATACGGCGATATCACCGATGGCTACGACGTTTGGACCGATCCCGTAGGTGTTGCAAAGCGACTTCTCGACGAGGGCATCACCGGGATGAAGATGTCGCCAACCGACTTCATCGCCAGAGAGTCTGACGGACAGCTACTGTTCCAGGACGATCTCGATTGGGCGTTACGTCCGTTGCGAGAAATCCGCGACAAGCTTGGAATGGAAATCGAAGTCGGCAACGATGCCCATGCCAAGTGGAACCTGCCCAACGCCATAAAAATCGTTCGAGAAATGGAACCGCTGCGCCCAATGTGGCACGAGGAACTAATCTCGCCCCTCAACGAGGAAGCGCACGTCCGGCTACAAGCGGCAACATCAACTCCCATCGCCGCGGCTGAACGCTTGATGACTCGCTACCAGCACCGTCGCTTCATCGAATCCGCGGCTGCTCGTATTTCTATGCCTGATCTAACGTGGACCGGTGGCATATCAGAGGTGAAGAAAATAGCGATTCTTGCTTCGGCACATCAAATGCCGATAGCACCACACGATTGCGTCGGACCTGTGAACATGCTCGCCTGCGCCCACATCGCCATGGCAACGCCAAACGTTATGATCATGGAATACAACCGTGCGATGCACCTGGGGTGGTATCGAGATTTCATCGAACCCGATTTCGTGATCGAAAACGGCTACCTGATGGCACCAACCGAACCCGGACTCGGAACCCGGTTGAAGGGTTCCGTCAAAGAACGCAAAGACGTCACCGTGCGAACCAGCAACGAACAGGCCAAAGCATGGCTGATATCGAGCAAACGATACACATACCCACCGCCTGAACTTCAGGAAGAATTCATCAACAGCACCGAACGTCGAAAAGCCGGCTCAGAGGCCGTTTACTACGACTAATAGTCACATCGAAATAATCCAACTCAAATACGAGAAAAAAATGGCAGACAACTCAAACAAGAAGCGAATAATTTTCATCGGTGCAGGGGCAGTCGGTTCCTATATCGGAGGTTGGCTGTCGCGCACAGGTCACGATGTAACGCTGGTCGATCTGTGGGATAAGCAGGTCGAGACGATTCGTAAAAACGGTTTGCATGTCGAAGGCCCGCACGAATCGTTTGTCGCCCATCCGACGATGTTTCATCTCCACGAAAACGAGTTGATCTCAAGGTTGGAGCAGTTCGATATTGGGTTCGTTGCCGTGAAGGCGTATGACACCTCGTGGGCGGCAACGTTCATCAACAAGTTCGTGAAACCCGACGGCTACATCGTTTCATCGCAGAACACATGGACCGACCCCGCTATGGCCGAAGCTGTCGGCGCTGATCGGGCAGTCGGGCTCGTGATGTCGAGCATCTCAGTCGCCATGTGGCAGGCCGGAAAAGTCGAACGTCCAGGCGACACTCGACGACGTGATCATGGTCACATTGTCTTCCGTGCCGGAAATCACGATGGCAGCAACACCCCTCGCCTGCACGAACTGATCGAAATACTCGATCCGATCGACGGCGGCAAAGTCACAACGAACCTCTGGGGCGAACGCTGGGCAAAGCTTGGGCAGAACTCGATGGGTAACCCGGTCGCCGCTTCGAGTGGCATGGGCATGTCCGATCTAAACAAGCACGCCCGTGGGAGAGAACTTCAAATTCGACTAGCGCAGGAGGTAGCTGCGGTTGGATTAGCCCTTGGGCACAACGTTGAGAACTTTGGTGGAAAAACTGCACAGGAGTGGGCAGATGCTTCTCGTGGCGACGTATATGAGCTACTGGACGGCGAACTGGCCGAGAAGTCCAGTGGAGCCAACTGGCGTCCCTCGATGGCTCAAGACGTGGTAAAGGGTCGACCCACCGAGATCTACCAGATGAACGGCTTCGTCTGTCAGCAAGGCGCTAGCGTTGGTATCGACACGCCAGTGAACGCCGCGATGTCTGACGTGATTCGGGCGATCGACGCCAAAGAGCTAGAATCGGGATTCGATAACGTCGAACGAGTGCTTAAGTCAGCCGGATACTAATCCTAATAAGCCCGCTGATTTCGGTATGAGATTCGGTAGTTTCTCCGATTCAGCGCGCAGGGATTCCGATAGAGTCAACTCCACAATTCCAACTAACCCAAAAATCCGCTCAAAAGCCGAACACGAACCCAACTAATTGCCAGGTATCCACGAAGACACACTAATAGCCCTCGATCTCGAAACGACGGGCGTAAATTCAAAAACCGACCACATCATCGAGGTCGGCGCAGTCAAGTTCGTTGACGGCAAGCAGGTCGACACGTTCAGCGCACTGGTCAACCCGAAAAGGAAGCTTTCAAGCTTCATTGTTGGCCTTACCGGAATCACTCAGGATGAAGTTGATTCAGCCCCCGATTGGGACGATGTGAAATCAGACGTCGCCGACTTCATAGCTGGCGTTCCGATTATCGGTCACAACGTGGGGTTCGACGCCTCGTTTCTGAGATCGCACGGCGTGAAACCTGACGGGCTGTACGACACCATGTCGATGGCTGAAATCGCCTTGCCAGCAGGCCCCGAGTACAGCCTTGGTCGACTGTCGCAGCGATTCGGATTCTCACACGACAACCCGCACCGAGCACTATCAGATGCACTGGTTACCCGTGATCTGTTCCTGCATCTGCTGGGGATAATCAAAGGCTTCGACCGGTCGGTACTTGAGCAGATCAAAACCCTCGGCGAGCACTCGAAAACTCCTTTAGGCGCTCTGGCTCGAAGGATTCTCGACGGCGATGATTCTCCGTTGCTCCCAACCAGCGACAGTCTCACTGGAATCGATCCCAAAGAACTGTCGCTACGACTTCGTTCAGCAGGAAAAATTCCAGCAGTTGAGCCCCACAAATACGATCAGTCAGATCGAGACGAACAGAAGATATCCGAGGCGATAGACGGTATTTTCGGTGAGGGCGGATCGCTAGAAAAAACACTCGACGGCTTCGAGTCACGACCCGAGCAGGTCGAGATGGCCAAAGCAGTGGCCGAAGCTATCGAGAACGGTGAGCATCTCGTTGTCGAGGCTGGAACCGGTGTTGGCAAATCGCTCGCATATCTCATTCCGTCTGTGCTGCACGCCATGCGCACCGGCGCAAAGGTCATCGTTTCTACCAACACGATCAACCTGCAAGAACAGTTGATCAACAAAGATGTTGAGATCACTAAAGCCGCGCTCACCGAGTTCGGTGAAGCGTCCGACAGAATGCGAGCTGCGCAGCTGAAGGGCAGGGCGAACTACCTCTGCTTCAAACGGTGGCAGAACGCCGTACTGAGTACCGAACCAAACGACATAGAGTCGAAACTGCTGTCCAAGTTGCTTGTATGGCTTTGCGACACCGAATCCGGTGACCGCAATGAGTTGGCGCTGGGACGGCTCACGCCCATGTTTAGCCGATTCTCGGCTCAAGGCGCAATCATGTGCCCATCGAACGAGGGTCCGTGCTTCCTGCGCAAGGCACGCAACCAGGCCAACGCCTCCAACGTCGTGATCATCAACCATGCTCTCTTGATGTCAGACATAGCGATGGGCGGCGGACTACTACCGGATCACGATGTCCTGATAATCGATGAGGCGCATCACCTCGAATCGGCCGCAACGACCCATCTCGGTTTCTCGGTAAACCAGTTCCAGCTGGAAAACGAACTTCGACAACTCACGGGCTCGCGAGGAATCCTCACCCGATTGGCGACAACAATTTCAAAAGGTGTCGTCAACGCGCTCGACGCCTCGACAAACATCGCACTTCAGGCCAGCGAAGCTGTTGAAGCCGCCATACAGAACGCCTCAATCATGTTCGATATGGCCACTGAAATCTCATCAGAAACAGCCAGAGGATCGCAGCAACAGTCGGAACTGCGTTTGACCGAATCCGTACGCAGGCAGCCGAACTGGGACGATATTGAAATCGCCTGGGAGAACGCAAACACACGACTGCTCGAAGTTTCTGCGCATTTGGGCGAACTCTGCGAACAGGCATCAGCAACCAAAGACAGCTCTGCCGAAGGACTGGTACTCGACGCCTACTCAGTCAAAGACTCCATCGAGTCAGCCGTCACGTCACTGCGAGAAGCCATTCCCGAACCGCAAGCCGACAGTGTGTACTGGCTCCGCGCCCAGTCTGGAAACCGCGGCACCACCATCAACGGCGCACCACTCGATGTCTCGGTGAAGCTCAGTCAAGCTCTGTTCAGCTCCGATAAAACGGTGATTCTCACCGGAGCGACGGTCGCCTACGAAAAGAACTTCGAACGCTTCCGAAACTCGATCGGCATGGATGCAGGAAACGATCTCGTTCTGGGTTCCCCGTACGACTACAAGAAGAACACTCTCATAGCAGTGCCTGAGGACATGCCTGCACCGGGCGACCCGGGCTTTGCTAATGCCACAGCAGATGTACTCATCGACATTGCGAAGTCGAGCGCCGGTCGAGTGCTTGCGCTTTTCACGTCTATTTCCGCACTCGACAACGCCAGAAAAGCGGTAGGTCCGGTGCTTAGTCAGCAGGGCATTCGAGTGATCGCACAGGGAGCCGATGGATCGCCAGCACGAATCATGCGAATGCTTGCCGAGCCGGGTCCAACCATAGCGTTGGGAACAAGTAGCCTCTGGGAAGGTGTTGACCTTCAGGGCGCATCGCTCGACGCACTGGTGATGGCGAGATTGCCGTTCCCGGTACCTTCCGACCCGGTTGTGGCTGCCCGCAGCGAGCAATTTGAGGATGGTTTCAGCGAGTACAGCATTCCAGAGGCAGTTCAGCGATTCCGGCAGGGTTTTGGTCGCCTTATCCGATCGCGAACAGATCGCGGTGTGTTCGTGATTCTCGACAACCGAATTGTGACCAAAAACTACGGAGTGAAATTCCAGCGTTCTTTGCCAAGATGCACCGTTCGCCGGGTAAGCACGGAACGGCTCTTCTCACTATTGGAGAGCTGGCGCGATGGGACCTTTGAGTGACGACTTCTGAAAACAGCACGATAACCGCAAACTCTGTATTCCTTCCGGTGGGATACGTCGATATCGAAGCAACCCTTGATGGCGGTCAGGCATTTCGATGGTGGCCAGCAAATGACGGCTATCGAGGTGTTGTGGGTCGTCGGGTAGTCACCGTAAGCGAGGCCGATGGTGGGCTATTGGTTACACCTGTCGATGCGAAAGCTCTGGATGGTTTGAGCCACTCGATGCTCCAGTATCTTGGACACGATCAAGATCTCGAAGGTTTTCGAACTAGGTTCGCCGACGATCCGTGTCTCGGTCCTGCATTGCGGGGCTACTCGGGTTTACGTGTGCTCAGACAGGACCCTTGGGAGTGCCTTTTCAGCTTCATTACATCCAGCACTTCCAACATTCCTCGAATCAAACTCAACGTCGGCTCAGTAGCCGAAAAGCTGGGCTATTCGGTCGGACCTGAAGCTCGTGATGTCATGTTCCCCGAACCTGAAGTTATTGCTGAAGCCGGAGAACAGTTCCTCCGAGACCTCGGTTTCGGATTCCGTGCGAAGTATTTGGTACCTGCAGCCGAGGCAATAGCTTCAGGACGACTGAACCTGTGCGATCTCAGGGAAACTTCTTACAAAGACGCTAGAGCAGAACTTATCGCCCTTCACGGCGTCGGCGAGAAAGTGGCCGACTGTGTGCTGGCGTTCTCGCTTGACAAGCCCGAATCGTTCATCGTCGACCGGCACATCCTCAGGGCGCTGCACAAGTGGTACGACCTTCCTGAAAAGGCTAATCTCTCGTATGCAGCCGATTGGGCGCGTGATTTCTTTGGCGATCACGCTGCACTGGCAAACCAGTACATGTTCCACCGCGAACGCCTCGCGAGTCGAGCCTCGGAATGGGGCGGAACACACGTCGAACGAGCGCTACCTGAAGACGAGGGCTAAGCGCTTTTCGACGGTTTTCTCAACCGACAGGGCCTTCCTATTTCCCGACCTTAGTCATCGGAGCGGAGGGAAATGGAATTCGAGAGATGCCTAGCTCGTCAAAAAGCCGGGCAGGCGATTCTTCGCTAACGCAAGCTCTTCTTGCTTCGTGCTGACCTGACCATCGAGCCGCGCCCGCCTCACCACGTCCATCAACTTGCCGATGATCGGTCCTTCCGGTATCCCGGCGTCAATCAAGTCGGCACCCGTTAGATCAGGCTTCACGAATCTGATCTCATCGATGTAATCGGTAAGCCGGCCTCTGCGAGGGAGTGGCGGCCCTGCCGCAATGTAGGCACGAATAGACGCCAGAGGGATAGTGCTCAATATGTCTGCAACCTCACTGGGCGCAAGCTCAGGCTGATCCAAAACAGCGACCACCGTCGCCAGTGCTGCGTTTCCCGTGATCGACTCGCCCCACGCTGGTGGACCGTCGAAGCGTTGAACCACCTGAGCGGCCTCGTCCTCGTTTAGCCCGAACGTCGTAATCGCAAGCAAATCGGCAAGCTCTGTCGAAAGAGCCTTATCTTCAGACTGTGACTCAAGCACTTCTAACGCCTTCGAGCCAATACGAAGACCGGGGCTCATCGCACCCAGCAATCCGTACTCTTCAGCCATCCGTAGCATCTCAACGCGCTTCGGCTCGAAAAGCATCAACTCGAACTCATGTCGAACCCTTGCACCGCTCAACCGTTCAACATTTTCTACTGACCGTTCGATCAACTCGATAGTACGAGGATCGATCTTGAATCCGAGCCGTATCGCATATCGCACAGTTCGAAAGATTCGGGTCGGATCGACCACGAAGCTCGAATCGTGATGAACTTTGATCCGTTTGCGCATGATGTCGCCAAACCCGTTCATCGGATCAACGAGCAAGCCCCAGTCTCGGGCATTTAGAGAAATCGCCATCGAGTTAACCGTGAAATCACGCCGGTCCAGATCAACCTCAATCGATCCAGGAGTGATCTCGGGCAGGGCAGCAGGACCGACATAGGTTTCAGAACGCGCGTTAACCACATCAATCGCGTCGGTTCCAGAAAACAAGCCACTGGCTTTGGCCTTGATCTTGTAAGTCAGAAATTGAGATTCCACTGGCGATGAAGCGCCAATACGTTCGGCCAGCTCTTTGGAAAACGCTCCGGCGTCACCAACAACCGAAAGGTCGATATCCCCCGGCTCAAGCCCAAGAATAAGATCGCGTACAACACCGCCAACCAGGTACACGCCATCAACTTCATCCAACTCGGCTGCGATATCTCGACACACGCCAAACACCCGCTGGTATTCGGGTGATGACTTCGATGTGAGTAGTTGTGCTAGGTTCGGCATAGGTGGCGAGTTGAAGGTTAGAGATGAATACTATGCGTTAAACGGGAACCTTTGCCCGAACGATTCGATGTAGCGTTGCTAGAATCTGATCGGCAACGCGAGGGACTAGCGAAAGATTTTCCTAAACACATGACAACAAACACTCCAGTAAAAATTGATGTATTCATCGACTACACCTGACCATGGGTGCGTCAGGCTGGCATTTGGCTGGCCAAAGTGAAAGAAGAACTCGGCGACGACCTTGATATAAATTGGCGCAGCTTCGCTTTAGAGCAGATCAACTCCAAAGAGGGGGAAGATTGGAAAGCCTGGGAACAGGGTTCTGACTATGTTAGCCGCTGCGCACAACGAGTATATGGAAGCAATTCTCCACGCAAAACACGTTGAACGAGAAGACATACGAACCCGAGAATCGGTGATCGATGTGGCGAAGGCCGCTGGGCTCGACATAAACAAGTTCACCGAAGTGCTCGATGATCCCGCATCGCTTGCCCAGATCGGCATTGATCACGAAGAGGCCCTCGAACATGGTGTGTTCGGCACGCCAACGTTCGTGTTCGAAGATGGAACTTCAGCATTCTTGAAGATGTTCACGCCGCCTGAAGATGAAGCCATGAGCGCATTCAACGATTTCATGCGTATCGCAAGCAAGCGGAGTTACTTTGGCGAGCTCAAACGACCGCAGCCACCCTGGCCGCGTGGTGTGAGAGATTAGCTGCCGTTGCCGACCATCCCACTAGATTCGGAACAACTCGACGCCGTAGAGGAGGCGCTGAACGCCACGTTCAATGACCGAAGCTTGCTCACTCTCGCACTTACTCACCAGTCGTACGTAAACGAGCATCCAGACGTTCCGCCGGTGTCGAACGAGCGACTCGAGTTTCTGGGCGATTCGATAGTTGGCATGATTGTTGCTGACCGGATGTTCACAGGCGCACCCGATCTGCCGGAAGGCGATCTGACGGTTCGTCGTTCGCAGGTCGTGCGACGGGAAACACTGGCAAAAGCCGCTCGCAAGATCGGACTGGGCGAGTGGTTGGTAATGGGAAAGGGCGAAGCAACGGCGGGTGGAGCGGATCGGGCATCGAATCTGGCCGATACTTTTGAAGCGGTCGTAGGCGCTCTTTATATCGATCGGGGATACCGTCAGGCGAGAACACTGGTCAACAGGTGGCTAGGAGAGCACGTCGATGAAGCGTTGCGCACCGAAACCCAGAAAGACCCGAAGTCGCTGCTGCAAGAATATCTACAGGGCAACGGAAGCAAGCCCCCTCGATATCGACTGGTGTCGGAAACTGGGACACCAAGCGATCTGGTCTTCACAATGGAAGTTGTAATCGACTCAAAACCCATAGCCACCGGCTCGGGATCAAGAAAAGTCGATGCCGAACGTGAAGCCGCCAATCGCGCATTAAATCGACTCAAAACGAAATAATAGCCAGCTAACAGGGCTGGCTCGTAGTTATCGAGGAAAGAGGAACCGACGCTGTTCGGGGTATTCAAAAAGAAAGAAAAGACCGCTGAGAGCTCGGCCAAGACCGGGTCAGCATGGCGAGGTCGGCTCTCGGGTTTATTCAGTCGGTCAAACATCGACGATGACTTCTGGGATGAACTGGAAGAGGCGCTCGTCGTTTCTGATGTCGGCGTGAACACCACGATGACCCTCATCGACCAATTACGCGACATCGTTCGCGAGGATTCACTCAAAGAACCTGATCAGGTTCGAGTGCGTATGCGGACGTTGATTACTGAGCTTTTGGGCGATTCCTCCGGCGTTGATCCAATTCCCGATGGCGAACCTGTTGTTCTACTCGTCGTTGGAGTAAACGGGGCGGGCAAGACCACATCGATTGCGAAGCTAGTCGACGTGGCGAAGGCCGAAGGCCAGAACGTGATGCTCGCTGCGGCCGATACTTTCCGGGCCGGTGCTATCGAGCAGATCCAGATATGGGGTGATCGACTCGGCGTTCCCGTTATCGCCCAGCAGGCTGGTAGCGATCCGGGTGCAGTTGCATTCGACGCGCTTAACGCCGCGCGTGCTCGCAAAGTTGATTTGTTGATTATTGATACAGCGGGTAGGCTTCACACCACTCACAACCTGATGGAAGAACTCCGAAAAGTGAGTGGCATCGTAGGTAAGAACAGCGATGGCTTCACTGAACGAGTCTTGCTGGTGATCGACGGCACTACCGGCCAGAACGGCCTCATTCAGGCAAAGTCGTTTACTGATTCGGTTCATTGCAACGGCGTTTTCCTCACGAAGCTCGATGGCACAGCCAAAGGCGGCGTGGCTTTAGCGATTGCGGGCGAGCTTGGCTTGCCGATCTGGTTCATTGGAACCGGCGAAAAATCGTCCGACATGTCGGCGTTCGATGCCGAAGCCTTCGCCGGAGCTCTACTTCCCGACGCCGTAAATTAGTTCGTCTACAACCCGGATCAGCGTACCCAGTCCCTAAATGCTGCAAGCAATCGCAACACTCCTAACGGTCGAGCTAATTGGACTAGCGGCGTTCCCGATTGTTGCTCGTGCTTTCCCGGTTCTCGCCGACCGCGGCTGGGCAATTTCAAAACCTGTCGGAATGCTTTTGATCGCCACCGCGGTCTGGCTGGTTTCGTATACGCAGTTGATTCCAAACTCTCCGCTCACATGGTGGGTCCTCACCGCGGTTCTGGCACTCACTAGCGGTTGGATTCTGCGATCCGATTGGAAACAGCTAAGAAAGTCACTCAAACGGCGCTGGCAGATCATCGTCACGATCGAAGTGATATTCCTCGTGTTTTTCGTGATGTTCCTTTCGATGCGGGCTTTCGATCCTGCCGCATCGGGTACCGAAAAGCCGATGGATCTCATGATGCTCACGGCGGTGACTACTGCCGAACACGCACCACCCCAAGACCTCTGGCTCGCAGGCGAAACTATCGCCTACTACTACTTCGGGTACTGGATTTACGGCGGTGTGAACGCAATGGCCGGTGTGGCGCCTGCAGTGGCGTTCAACGTTGGGATAGCGCTTGTCGCCGGATTAGCAGCCTCGGTTATCGCTTCGTTCGTCACAACCCTCATTCGGCGGGATGGCGCTCGTACCAGAGTCTCTCTAATTGCAGGAAGTGCGTCGGCGGGCTTCCTTTTACTGGTTTCCAATATGTCGGGACTCTGGACGATTCTCGACATTACTCGTGTGGCACCCGATTGGCTGCTCAACTGGTACCACGGATACAGCTACGACCGAGTCGAAAAAATAGTGACGTGGCGACCTGACGACTTCTGGTGGTGGTGGAACAGCTCCCGAATCACCAACACGTTTACCGATTCCTCTGACGGTCTCGATTTCACGATTTCTGAGTTCCCGTTCTTCAGCTTCCTGCTCGGTGATTTCCATCCACATCTGATGTCGATACCGTTCGTGCTAACCGGAATCACAGTGCTGACAGCTCTTTTCATTGCACATCGTTCGATTTCGTTCGGCGCACTGCGGAAAAACCTCCCTGCAGCAGTGATCGTTGCAGTGGTCATAGGAGCGTCTGGGTTCATCAACTTCTGGGATGTCGGATTGCTTTTACTGCTATCTACGGGACTGGTCGTTGCCGGGTGGGTGGCTTCGCGCAAAGCCGGAATTAAGCGACTCGTCGTAGCAGCGATGCCGATGGCTGTGCTCTGGATCATTGGAGTATTAATCTTCTCTCCGTTCTACTTTGGAACGGCTGAAAGTCAGGTCCAGTGGCCTCCGCTCGCCCCGGTTAAATATGGATCACGACCCATCCACTTCATCTCGATCTGGTTGCTGTTGCTGACCGTTGCGGCTCCATTGATGATCATGCTCGCCAATAGGTACACGATCCTCGTATTCAACCGAATCACCGGCAGAGCAATCGAATCGCAATCCGCCCAGAACCTCTTCTGGCGACCTGCATGGATAACCGGCCTCGCACTCACAGTCGTGCCATGGCTTATCTGGGCCGTTACTCACGTAGCGTTCAACGACAAAGCTCAGGTATCCGACATATTATTCCGCCTCCCTGTCACCGGAACCCTCGGCGCTATATCTGTGATCTTGATCGCAGTTGTTCTCACCCGGGCCAGACGCGGTGCCGACGATGGCGCCCAGTTCGTGCTAATCCTTGGTGCGCTCGCCCTGTATCTACTGTTCGCAGCCGAACTGTTCTTCGTTCACGACCTGTTCGGCAATCGAATGAACACCGTGTTCAAGTTTTACTATCAGGCGTGGATAGTTCTTTCAGTAGTGGGCGGTTACGGCGTCTATGTGTGGTCGAAGCATCACCCGAAATTAGGAATAACAGCTTCGAGAATAAGTGGAATCGCAATCGGGTTGCTCGCCGTAGTAATAATCAGTTCGTTTTATTTCCCAGTTGCTTCATCGGTAACGAAAACTCTGGCTTCAGGACTTGGCCCGGATCTCGATGGATTGGGCTATATGGCAGCACGAGACAAGGACGAACTGAACGTGATTGAGGACATTAGGGACGTTGCGGATAGCAGTGACGTGCTGGTCGAAGCCACTGGAGACAGCTATACCGATCACGCCCGAATTTCGGGCTCAAGTGGGGTTCCCGCAGTTCTTGGGTGGGAATTCCATGAGAAGCAGTGGCATGGCAGCGACGAGTTGTTTGTTGACCGCCGGGACGACGTCGAATCCATATACACAACCTCAGATGAACAAGAATTGCGCCAGTTGATCGATAAATACGCCCTCACAATGGTGGTTGTCGGTCCGCGGGAAAGATCAACCTACGGCAACATCGACATGACAATGTTCGATACGCTTGGTGACCGAATAATCGAGCACGGTGCTTACACCGTATTCAGCATCAATAAATAACAGTTGACGATAGAAAACACCTCAACAGAAGAAGTTCAGTCGCCAGAACCAGGCCGTTGGATAGACGGGCATTGGACGACCGGTGAAGCCGCCCAGCGAGCAGACTCGCATCCCCGAAGTGAGTCTCGAGTTTCGGGCGTGCAGGAATCATCCAAAGGATTCACGATCCCGGGGCGAGTCGAGTTTTCGATTTACGGCGGCTTACTGTTGGTTGCTCTCGCCATGCGCCTCTACGATCTTGGTGGCCGAGCCGTGCATCACGATGAAAGCCTTCATGGCTATTTCGCCTATCAACTGTTCAACGGCGCTGGCTACGACCACAACCCGCTTATGCACGGGATGTTCCTGTTCCATTCGGTTGCAACTTCATTCTTTTTAGTTGGCGACAGTGATTTTTCGATGCGGCTGCCGATGGCGCTCTTTGGAACGGGACTAATACTTGTCCCTCTAATCCTGAAACCCCGAATAGGTCAGTTCGGCGCACTCGCAGCCGGGGGGCTGCTGGCGTTCTCGCCTTCGTTGATCTACTACAGTCGATTCGCCCGAAACGATATCTTCATGGCAGTGTTCGCACTCGCTCTTGTTGGAGTGATGTGGCGGTACGTAGACGAACGACGAAACCGATGGCTCTACATTGGTGCAACTGTTATCGCACTTGGATTTACGACCAAGGAGACCCAGTACATAACAGTTGCATTGCTGGGCGCATTTTTGGTCACACAGGTCTGGCGAGAGCTACGTGATTGGATTTTCGCCAGACGAACTCTGGCAGAGTTCAGCGCACCTGCTTCGTTCCTCGTTTTAATCACCACATTGAGCCTGCCACTAATGGCTGCGGGAGTTGCCATATTTCAAGGGATTCTCGGAGTAACGCTTGCGGCTGAAGACGGCACACCAGGGATCGCAACCGGAAGCCCGAACGGCGACGGGTGGATGGTGGCAATTGGCATCACTAGCGTGTTCCTCGCTACATCACTTGCGATTGGCTGGTACTGGAACCGCAAAGTGTTCCTCGCAGCATTCGGCATATTTGCGCTCGTGTTCATATTGATATTTGCCAATTTCGGGTCGAATCCAGCTGGCGTTGGCAGCGGTGCCTGGCAGTCCCTCGGCTACTGGCTCGCACAGCAAGATGTCGCCCGAGGGAATCAGCCCTGGTACTACTACTTCATGATCGGTTCGGTGTACGAGTTTCTACCGTTCGGCGTTGGAGCACTCGCTCTTCTTTTCTACGGTCTGAAGTCAGGCATTCGACCATGGATTCTTCTCGTGCTCGCACTCGCTGGAATGGCTGCACTCGCCAACACAACCCTTAGCTTTGAACCCGGACTAGTAAAAGGCGCATCACATGACGTATTGACCTACGAAGGGAAACTGTCTCTGTTGGTGGTTTACGGGTCGTTCGCTGCGATTCCGTTCACGTTGAAAACCTCGATAATCAACAAATTCCTGTTCTTCTGGACCATCGGCACGTTTATTTTGTACACCCAGGCTGGCGAAAAAATGCCGTGGCTGCTCGTGAACGTTGTTTTACCGGCGATCATCCTTGCTGCCAATACGTTGAACGACATTGTGATGTCGATCGACTGGCGCAAAGCGTGGAGAAGTCAGGCAGGTCTGGCGTTGGTCGGAGTGCCGGTCTTCTATCTTCTAATCTGGAAAATAACGTTCCATGATCTTGGTGAAGGCACCGAACAGTTTGCAACGGCGTGGGTAATTCTTGCGGTTATCGGGCTGCTACTCCTCGCACTTCAAGTACTAGGAAGCCGGATTGGTCGCTCACAGGCCCTCGGAATAGTCGGGCTGGTATCGGTAGTGCTTCTGTTCGGACTAACTTTCCGGGCCGGCTGGATTGCAAACTATCAAAACGGCGATATTCCACGAGAAATGATGGTGTATACGCAAACATCGCCCGATCTGCATGCGCTGGCGAAAGAGATTGAGCAGACGGCACAACTCACGGGCGACAGATCCGAAATCAAAATCGCTATAGACTTGCGAGACGCCTACTCATGGCCGTGGACCTGGTACTTGCGCAGGTACACGGAAGTTTCATTTGCTGATCACACTGAGGATGAAATAAAAGTTGGCGAAGACAGGGTTATCGCAGTTATCAATGAGCACAATAACGACAAGACTGTTCCAAATCTCCCAGACGGTTTCTCGGATGGTCGACGACTCGTTCATCGTTGGTGGTTCCCTGAAAACTATCGCGGCCTGACAGCGAAAACCTTCTTTAGCACGCTGATTGATCGAAATCTGTGGGCTGGATCGGTAGACTATTTCCTGTATAGGAAACTCAATAATCCGATAGGATCAATTGATTCTTACGTGTACTTCGGGGACGAAGTTCCGCTCGTTCCCGCGAAGTAGACGAGCTTGCTGGATCATTAGGTCTCAAGGACTCCACAGCACTTCATGTTTTTTGGCAACAAGGCCTTCTGGTTAGGCGCAATTGGTAGTGTGGCATTTCTTGCCGTTTTCGTCGTGTTGTTTGTCGACTTCGACACGATTGGTGGCGTTCTATCCGACGCAAACTACGCGTACATAGCGCCGTCGCTGGTCTTTTACTTCATCGCCGTCTGGTTCCGTTCAGCCCGCTGGAAATTCCTGCTTCGACCGCTCATCGGCAAACCAAAGAAAAGCATCTACTCGGTCGTAGTTGTTGGGTACATGGCGAACAACTTGATTCCAGTGCGAATCGGCGAAATCGTTCGCTCGTACTACCTGAGTCTTCGCGAATCATGCTCGGCTCCCGCTGCGTTCGGCACAGTTGCTGTAGAACGAGCAACCGACGTGCTCGCATTGCTGTTCTTCCTGGCTGCTGCCGGGCTGCTCGGCACCGTGGGAGTCGAACGAGCCGTTGGCGACATCTCATCCGACATCCCCGGTGGAGCGCCGGTACTGGCCCTCGTCGCTCTACTGCCGTTCGTCGGAGTCTTCAGTGTCGTGGTGATTATCTCGACAACCAGCAGCAAAACGGTTCTTGGCTGGCTTGATCGCATGATGTTTATGGTCAAGAGGAACCCTAGAAGTCGTCTACTCGGCATTGCTGAAAGGCTTCTTGAAGGACTCACCGTTGTCAGCTCGCCAACCGATCTCTTGAAGGTGTTTGCGTGGTCGATTCCTGTTTGGGGATCCGAGGCAGTTATGTACTACCTCATCGCCCTCGGATTTGATCTTCGCCCCGTATTCGATAGCCAGATCGAATTTATCGCCGCTATTCTGGTGTTCACTTCTGCTGCCAACCTCGCCGGGGTTTTACCATCAACTGCGGGAAGCTGGGGGCCATTCGATTTTTTTGGCGCCGCGGCGCTTGTAGCGCTCGGAGTAGGGCAGGACGTTGCGGCTGCGTACGCGCTGACTGTGCACGTAGGATTGTGGATCCCGCCGACAGTTCTCGGAGCCGTGTTGCTGGTTCTCGATGGCAACTCGCTTTCAGGGCTAATGAAGGGCGCTAGAGACTCAGGCCAGCCAATCGCAGGAGAAAGTTCGTCAGCATGAAAATCGGTATTATCGGAGCCGGAGCAGCCGGACTCGCTGCTGCGCTCGATCTTACGGCGAAAGGCCACAAGGTCGTAATTTATGAATCAGCGCCATTCATCGGTGGGCAGGCTTCTACGATTCTGGTTGGAGGAGCCCCGCTCGAACGGGGGTATCACCATCTTTTTACGAACGATCATGCGATCCACGAACTGATGGATGATCTGGGCATTGGCGATGCGATGAAGTGGTACCCGTCGCGAGTTGGAACCTACACCGAAGGCAAGGTTCACAAAACCACAACGCCACTCGACCTTCTCCGATTCGGCGCTATCCCAATTCTCGATCGAATCAAACTCGGCCTCTTCGCTCTGAAAGTTGGTCGAATCAAGGATTGGCGAAATCTTGAAGATCAAACAGCCGACTACTGGCTGCGTGAGCGACTCGGCGGTGCGGCGTACGAGAAAGTCTGGGCTCCTCTTCTAAAAGGGAAGTTCGGTGATTTCTACGATCAGATCGGAATGCCGTGGTTCTGGTCGAAAATCCAAACACGCCTGGCGTCTCGACAGGGCATACGTGGTCGTGAAATGCTCGGTTACCCGGATGGCAGCTTCGACACGGTGTTCGACAAGTTACAGAGCACAATCGAATCTCAGGGCGGCGAGGTTCACATTTCGACTCCGGTCACGAGTGTGGAAGTCGTCGATGGTGTTGCGAAGGCGCTGATAGCCAAGCCTGAGGGTGCCGAAGAGATTCGACAGGAGTTCGACTGCATACTGTCGACCGTCCCGTCGTTCTCATTTCCGGAGCTTGTCGATCTGCCAGCAGACTACAAAAAGCGACTTGCCGATGTTCACTATCTCGCTGCGGTAGTCGTGATTCTCGAAATGTCGCAACCGCTTACTGATTACTACTGGATGAACATTGCCGATCCTGACGTACCGTTTCTGGGCATTATCGAGCACACAAACATGCTTCCCAAAGAGTGGTACGGCGGCCGAAACGTGCTCTACATCACGAACTATCTCGATCGAAAAGACCCGGTCTACAGCATGTCGAAAGACGAAATTCTCGACCTGTACCTGCCTCATTTGTCCAAGATCAACCCTGAGTTCAACCGTTCGTGGATCACGGCATCGCACTACAACGCCCTCAGCGCCGCCCAGCCGATTATCGGCACCAACTATTCGAAGGCCATTCCCGCTCACCGAACTCCCATCGAACGCCTGTATCTGGCGAACACCACTCAGATCTACCCGGAAGACCGCGGCACCAACTACAGCTTCAAGATGGGGCGTGAAATGGCCGTCATGATTCTGGACGATGAACAACAAAATTGGCGCAACTGGAAGTAAACTCTCCGAATTGCTAATAACTTGGTAGCTACAACGCTTACTAATTCGGACTGGAATTATTTTTCATGGGACATCTCGACGGCCAGATAGCGATCATCACCGGCGCAGGAACGGGCATTGGGCGTGAAGCAGCGCTCATGTTTGCTGACGAAGGAGCCACTCTGGTTCTATCAGGCCGCCGTATCGAACCCCTTAACGAAGTCGTTGCGCTGATCGAAGCCAAAGGTGGCTCGGCCATCGCAAAGTCCGTCGATATGGAAGATGGCGACGCCGCTGCTGCGCTTGGAACGTGGACGCTCGCCGAATACGGTCGAGTCGACGTACTGGTCAACAACGCAGGCCACAGCTCGCGAGTCCGATCTATCCAGTACGTCGGTGTCGAGGAGTGGGAAAGCGTTTTCAAAGTAAACGTTGAGGGCGTTTACCGGCTCACTCAGTCGGTGATGGGCTCGATGGTCGAGCGTGGTGAGGGAACCGTTATCACCACTTCGTCGGTGGCTGCCATTCGCCCAGGACTACTCGGCGGAGCCGCATATTCCGCGGCGAAAGCAGCCTCCTACAACATGATGCGCGGAATCAACGCCGAACTGAATGCAAAAGGCATTCGAGCCTGCACCGTCATGCCAGCGGAAGTCGACACGCCAATATTGAACAACCGCCCGCACAACCCCGACGCCGCGGCAAGAGCCACAATGATGATGCCTGAAGACGTTGCTGCAGCGATTCTGCTGTGCGCCACACTGCCAGGTCGAACGGTAATCGAAGAAATCGTGATGTCCCCAACGCAGCCAAGAGACCGCAGCCTCGACATGGCCGCCGCCGCTCAAGCCGGTTCACCGGACTATTAAAGCTACTCAGCCGCCTGCTTGGAAAAGTACTCCAGCATGGGAGTGAAGTAGAAACCCTGCAAGCCCGACTCGTAGCCCTCGGCCTGACCCTCTGGAATGTTCCAGTGTTTCAGCGTTAGCAGGGTGCCCGTGGGCGCGGTTTCGAACGTTACTTCGATCGACGAATCGGGGTCGGTGCTTTCGAACTGCGAAGTACGCCACGTCTGTAAAACTCGACGACCCTCAACTAATTCGAGACATCCCGTTGATGTAGCCGTCGTGCGCCGTGAATATCACCGCAATCTCAGTCGATGCCGATGCGGGCGATTGCGTCATCTCCCCGTGCTGATCGCCATCCAGCCAAGCGTCGTACACCACCTGAGGTGTGGCGGGCAGTTCGGTTGAGACCGTGAATCGATTCATCGCAGCGTTAGTTTATGGCTCGTCATTGCCGAGTTTTGCACGAATATTAGCGGTTTCTTGAGTTAGACACCATGTCAGGGTCGGCGCCGGTCCATGATTCCCTGTACTGAACCTTGCGTTCGCCCCGCTTGCCAACCACCTCAAACACTGGCGATTCGTGTCCGCCCCAGTGGTAGTGAAGTCCCGGCTCATCGGTCACTTCGACCGTGACATCTGAACGATCAAACAGGTCTTTTCTCAAGCGAGTCCCGAGTCCGGGACCTTCCGGCGCAAGCATGTATCCATCGACAACCTTGATGTCAGTTTCGAGAACCTTCTCGTACCAGCCGCCTTTGCCGTAGAACGCCCTGCATGATTCCATCAGGAACACGTTCGGGGCGTTCATCGATATGTGAGCACATGCGAATACGTTTACCGGGCCGGTCATATCGTGAGGGGCGACCGGGCGCTGTTCGGCTTCGGCCATTGTGCAGATTTTCTTGGTTTCTGTGATCCCACCAGTCCAGATCAAGTCGGGCATCACGACCTCCGCTGCACCGGCTTTTAGATATTCCCTGAACTGGTACTTGCTGAAGAGTCGCTCGGAAACGCAGACCGGTGCTTCGATTTCGTCTGCCAGCCGTAAATGACTCTCGACATTGGTGGGTTGAATCAACTCTTCCTGCCACATCATGTCGAGATGATCCATCGCCTTACCGATCTTGATCGCCGAGTTCAGGTTCCAGCGTCCATGACCATCATTGGCGACTTCGATCTGATCACCAACTGCCGCCCGAATATCCTCAACAGGCTTGATGAGAAGCTTCATGTCTTCATTCGAAATGTGGGTGCCACGGTTGATATCGGCAAACTGGTCGGTAAATGCCCACTTCATTGCCGTGATGCCGTCGTCCAGCAGGCTCTTCGCCAGGGTCCCAGCATCGACAATCGCCATCTCCATATCTTTGTTTTCGCCGTACTGGCCGGCCGTGTTGTAGGTGCGAATTTTGTCGCGACATGCCCCACCTAGCATGTTGTAGATCGGCTGTCCCGCAACCTGCCCGGCGATGTCCCAAAGAGCAATATCTATCGCCGAAATCGCACGAGCCTCAGCCCCCGCGCACCCGAATGCGTTTGCCATATCGAACATGTCGCGCCAGTGGCGTTCGATCGCCAGCGGATCTTTGCCGATCAGCATCGGGGCGAACATTTCATGGACACAACCCGCAACGGCCCGCGGCCCGAAAAAGGTCTCCCCCAACCCAACGAGGCCCGAGTCGGTTTTGACCTGTACCCAGATAATCATCGGGAATTCTTCAATTTGGATCGTTTCGATAGATGCGATTTTCACGCTGATGCTCCTAGTTGCACTGCCGATAGTTGAAAAACCGCCGTATTCTATTCGCCATATCCAGAGAACGAGAGGGAACCACGTTGACGAAGAGCATGATTGAACGGCTTACGGACTGTTACGCCGGTGCTGTTTACGATGTAATGCGAGAGATGGGCTTTCCAAATTGCGTGCTCCCTCACGACATCCGCCCACTCGACGACACTCTCACACTTGCAGGGCCGATCTGGACCTGCAGCGGTGGAATTGACGAATCAATCTCGAACGACGATTCGTTGATGAGCTGGACAGGGCTCCTCAGCAAAGCACCCTCAGGATCAGTGCTGGTTTGCCAGCCAAACGACTCGACAATTGCCCACATGGGCGAACTCTCCGCAGAAACCCTCAAGCACCGCGGTGTGCTGGGATACGTTGTCGACGGCGGCAATCGCGACTCCGATTTCATCAGAAAACTCGGTTGGCCTATTCATTTTCGGTACTTCACCCCAAAGGATGTAGTCGGAAAATGGGCTGTCGAATCGATGGGCGAGCCGATAGTTATAGGCGATGTGGAGATCACTACAGGCGACTGGATTCTGGCCGACATCGACGGTGTCGTTGTGATTCCCCAATCGATGATCGAAGCTGTGGTCGATAAAACCGAAGAAATCATGTCGACCGAAAGCGAACTCAGAACCATGATTTTGGGTGGAATGGACCCGCAGGAAGCGTATAAAATATTCAGACTATTCTGAGTCGGTTTATTCATGAATTATTCCGTTGTGTGCCCTATTGGGCTCTGCTAGGATTGTGAATCGATTCTCTAAGTCGAATATTTCACTATTTCGTTGAGGTTAAGTTGACAACTGCGGACACGGAGCAGCGCACCAAATTGCGCGAGCAGATCAGGCAAATTCTGAACTCACAGGAACAGCCGACGATCACCGTTCTGTCATCCCTGATAGCGGTGCAGGATTCTATTCACTACCTGCCAGATGAAGCCATCAAAGAAACGGCCACTTTCTGTGGCGAGACCATCAACGAAGTGTGGAGCGTCGCATCGTTCTACACCAACTTCAGATTCGCGGCTCCGGGCGATAAGACACTCGACGTCTGCTGGGGGCCTGCCTGCCACGTTCTTGGCGCTCAGAAAATCCTCAATTCGGTTCATTCCGCACTGGAAATCAACGAAGAGGGCGAAAGCCCCGATCGCAAGGTAACCATGAAATACAACACCTGTCTCGGTGCTTGTGCGCAGGGTCCGGTTATCGCAATTAACCACCATTTAATCGGCAAGCAAACTCCAGAATCCGCAGCAAAGATCGCCCGGGAATTGCGTGGGCTCGACGGCTAGTCCCAGAGTCACAGCGAATCATCACGAATCACCAGAGAACCAGAGGAGAAACAACTCGATGTCAACGTCGTTCGAAGAACTTCAAGCCCGCGCAACCAAACGCTGGGAGGAGTTAACTTCAGGTGAAAGCGCCTGGATTCGAGTTGGTGGCGGCACATCGGGTCAGGCTGCCGGATCTGACGCCGTCTTAGAGGCGTTCAAGTCCTCAGTTGAAGAAACCGGCGTCAACGCGAACGTTTCGATGGTCAGTGCGTTGGGCTTGATGTACCTCGAACCTCAGGTCGACATTCTCATGCCCAACGGCGCACGAGTGTTCTACTGCAACGTCGAACCCGGAGAAGCCAAAGCAATCGTCGAACAGCATGTGCAAAACGGTGAACCGCTTGTTGATCGAGCGTTCGCTTATTCAGGTGGCGATGGCAGCGGGATAGGGAATCTCCCCGAACTGAACAGCCTGCCGATGATGGCCCTGCAACAGCGAATTGCCACTCGAAACTTCGGCGATACCGATCCTCACGATCTTCTTCAGTACGTCGCCAACGGCGGATACGAAGCGCTGAACCGTGCACTCACCGAAATGACCCCCGAGCAGATAGTCGACGAAGTGAAGGCCGCGGGTCTTCGTGGTCGAGGTGGCGCTGCGTTCCCGGCGGGCTTGAAGTGGAGCTTCCTCGCTCCTTCCGACGCTCCGGTGAAGTACGTCCTGTGTAACTGCGAAGAGGGCGACCCCGGGGCATTCAACGACAAGGGCATCATCGAAAACGATCCTCACACGCTGGTTGAAGGGCTGATCATCAATGGCTATGCCACCCGGTCGACTCACGGCTACATCTTCATTCGCACCGGCCATGAGCTGCCAATCGAGGCGGCCCGAAAAGCCATTGCAGCCGCTTACGAGGCAGGGTTGCTCGGTAAGAACATTCTCGGCAGCGACTTCTCGTTTGATATGGAAGTCTCGCTCACTGGCGATTCGTACGTTGCCGGAGAAGAAACTGCCCTGATGGAAGCCATCGAAGGCAAGCGTTCTACCCCTCGCTTCAAGCCCCCGTTCCCAGCGGCAGCCGGTCTCTGGCAGAAGCCGACAAATATCAACAACGTAAAAACGCTCGCCTACGTTCCTGAAATCGTTCGAAACGGATCCGACTGGTTCAAAGGCATTGGTACTGAAACAACATCAGGAACCGCCATTGTTTGCCTTTCGGGTCATATCAAGTACCCCGGGATGTACGAAATTCCAATGGGCATGACGATTCGCGACGTGCTGGAAAAAGTTGGTGGCGGCGTTTCGGTAGGCGAACGAATCAAGGTTCTTCAGGCCGGTGGACCGCTCAACGGACTTCTCGGTGAAGAAGCCTTCGACACGATGATCGATTTCGACGCTATGTCGGAAGCCGGTGCATCGATTGGTTCCGGTGGAATCATCGTCGGAAACGAAACAGTGAACGTAGTCGATCTTCTGCGATCACTCATTGCGTTCAACCAGTTCGAATCGTGCGGTAAGTGCTTCCCGTGCCGACTCGGCAACACTCATATGCTCGAAATTCTGGACCGTATGTGCCAGAACAAAGCGAAATCTGCTGATCTCGAACTGCTTAATCGAGTAGGGCTCAGCATGAAGGCTGGCTCGCTCTGTGGTCACGGCCAGCTTGGTTACAACCCAATTGCCTCAGCTCTCAAGTATTTCGGAGACGAAATCAATTCTTGCCTTGCCGGCGAAATCGCACCGGGTGGCGTTTTCGGCGATGGCTCGATGATTCTTCCTACACGTACACGTCCTTAGTCTTTTAGTAGTTTAGTTATCGGGCTCACAAGAAGCCCAAACGTTCGGAGATTTCTGCATGGCAGATGGAACAACCTTCACGATCGATGGCCAAGAGGTAATCGCACAGCGCGGCCAAACGATTCTGCAGGCGGCAATGGATCAGGATATTTACATTCCTTATCTTTGCTACTACCCGAAGATGAAGCCGCAGGGCTCGTGTCGGGCATGCATGGTTGAGGTCGAGGCAAACGGTCGCAAGATGATGGTCGCTTCATGCACCACGCCACCGATGCCAGACGCCGAAGTGACCACGAACAGTGAAGAAGTGAAAGACCTGCGCAAGGACGTCATCGAACTGCTGATGACCGAGCACCCGCATGGGTGTCTCACCTGCCACCGAATTGAGTTGTGTGGCCCGCAGGACATTTGCCAGCGCCACGTAACTGTTACCGATCGCTGCACGATCTGCCCGAAGAACGAACGTTGCGAGCTAAAAGACACCGTGCGCATGGTCGAACTCGATCTCCGTACCCCTCTAAACTACCACCGCCGTGATGTCCCCATTCACTCCGATGACCCGTTCTACGACCGCGACTACAACCTGTGCATAGTCTGCTCACGCTGTGTGCGTGTCTGCGACGAAGTTCGGTTCGATACCGCACTAACGTTGACTTCCCGGTCCGGAGTAGCTCTTGTGGGCACAGCCCGCGGCACATCACTGCTCGAATCGGGCTGTGAATTCTGTGGAGCGTGTGTCGATGTCTGCCCAACTGGATCGCTGACCGAACGCAACTACAAGTGGGAAAAAGCCGTTTCGGAAGTGACAACCGTTTGCACCAACTGCCCGGTTGGCTGCCAGATGATCGCCGAGGTAAACAAGTTCGGCAAAGTTGTGCGTTTCAAGGGCGACCTTGCTGGTGCTGCAAACAACGGACAGGCCTGCATGACGGGCAAGTTCGGATATGAATACACGAATCATGGTTCGAGGCTGAAGCGTCCCTACATTCGTGAGGACGGGATCCTTCGCAAAGCTTCGTGGGACGAGGCACTCGAGCGCATCAAGCAGGGACTGGGTGGGCGATCTGGCGATGAAGTGGCAGTTATCACCTCGCCACGCGGTTCAAACGAAGATCAATACATTGCCGCAAAATTTGCAGCGAACGTTCTGAAGACACCTAATATCGATTCAGCCCTCAACTCGAACAGCGCAATGCTGTCTCGACTCGAAGCTCGACTCGGTGTTGGTGCTGCCACAAATCCGATCTGGGACCTTGAATATTCCAAGAGCCTGCTGGTCGTCGCCGGTAATCCAACTGAAGAGCAAAACGTTCTTGCCATTCCTGCCAAGAAGGCGGTACGTGAAGGCGCCAAACTCGTTGTTATCGACTCCCGCGAGACCGAACTCACGCGATATGCCGCTGAATGGCTGCGACCAAAACAGGGTTCTGAAGCGTTGCTGATTGCTGCCATCGCACGAGCGATCCTCGACGAGGCGCTTGAAGATCAGGAATTCGTAGGGTCACGTATCGACGATGGTGAAGCACTGAAGCAGTCCTTATGGTCGTTTGATCTTGCTAAAGTTTCCCGTGACACCGGAATCGAAGAGCCACAGATTCGCCGAGCTGCCCGAATTTTCGCCGGGAGCGACGCCGGTGCGATTCTGCTTGGCAACGACGGGCTCGACGATGCCGCAGCCGAACAGGTTGTAGATGCGGTTGTCGATCTCGCAGCTATCACCGGGAACCTTGGAAAGAAGTCTGGTGGCATACACCCGCTTTTCCAGGGAGCCAACACTCTGGGCGCACGCGATATGGGAGCCACTCCAGGCGAAAACGGACTCGGTGTAGCGGAAATGATTGCCGAAATGACCAGAGGCAGCTTGAAAGCCGCACTTGTTATGGCCGACGGTGTATCGGGCTACACCCCTTCACTTGAAGGCTTGCCGCAGGCGCTGGAAAAACTCGACTTCCTCGTAGTTTCGGCTGTGTTGGATTCTGAAATCACCGCCAGCGCAGACGTTGTACTTCCTGCCGTCACCTACGCCGAACAGAACTCGACCGTAACCAACGTCGAACGGCGTGTTCAGATGTTGAGGATCACAGCCGAACCTCGTCATGAGGAAAAGACTGGTTGGGAAACAATCACTGCTATCGCAACAGCTATTGCGGGAAATGATTCAGGATTCGACCACACTTCGGCATCCGACGTATTCGCTGAAATCTCAAGCAATGTCGCCAACTACAACGGTCTCTCGCATGAGCGCTTGCAGTCGGGCGGCGTGCAGTGGCCTTCAAACGCCGAAGACGACAGCGATTCATCGGTTCTCTTCTCAGATACCGGATCCAAGGTAGCGGTAGTCACATTGAACTACGACGATCTGGTGAAATCTATCGAGAACACTAATTTGAAGTTTGCTCCAGGCCGTGTGTTGAGTCAGCCTGAACGTGACGTTACCATTCGAAAACCGGGCGAGATGAACTACATTGACCGTGAGCAGCTTGTTCAGATCCACCCCGAAGACGCCAAGTCGTCGGGATTGAGCAAAGGCGACATGATTCAGGTGAAAACCCCAGACGGCCACGTACTGGCTCGAGGCAGGGCGGTGCTCGATTCACCACAGGTTGGTCTTGTTGGAATCACAACGCTTTTCGGAGAACTTGCAACCAGAATGCACGAACTCGAAGCACCAGACTGGACGCCACAGATGCCGGGGTTGGGCTATTCAACCGTTACACTAGAATCAGCACCAGTTGAGCAAGAGGCCGGTGCCGCTGCTGACTAGACCGCAATTTTTGTGTAAAAATATTGCATCCTTTTGGAGCAATCTGTATCTAATCTTTCGAAGGCCAACACGAAAATGGCTTTCTCAACAGGTTCTTACAGTCCAGTTGTAGAGTGAATAATCGCTAAGGGGCGAATTGGAATGGCAAAACCGCAGGATGTGAATGACGCCGATTTCGGCACCGAAGTTATCGACTCCGATATCCCAGTACTCGTCGATTTTTGGGCAGAATGGTGTGGTCCCTGCAAAACGATCGCTCCAGTTGTCGAAGAATTGGCTAACGAATACGATGGCAAGGCCAAGTTCGTAAAGCTGAACGTCGACCTCAACCCGCAGACATCAGCCAAGTACGGTGTGCGCAGCATCCCGACTCTCTTGATCTTCAAGGGTGGAGCGCCCGTTGGGCAGGTAGTCGGAGCAGTTCCGAAGAGCGTGCTACAGGCACGACTCGAAGACGCAATGAGTGTCTAAGACGATCTGAAAAGAGAAAGACTCTGAATGTTTACGCCTTCAGGGTCTTTTTTTGTTCGTTGTCAGTGTGAACTCGCGGTAATCTTGCTGAGTTCACGAAACAGTGGGGGAGTGGATGGGTCCCGGTGGGTCCCACGGACTTCAACTCCGCTGGCGTGCGTCCTTCGGCGTGCGCGGAGGGTTCGACTCCCTTGCACTCCCGCCAGTTCAACATAGACATTTGCAGCGAATTATGCAGGTCGCTTTGATCTTGCTCCTTAAGCACCAATACTGCGAATAGTACGAGCATATTTCTTGTACAAACCGGTTTTTTCAATTCCTATCTAACTCACTAATGCTGCCAGCGCTAAGCCGATCCTACTTAGATCGAGCCGCCAGCAGTTGATACGAAACGTTGTCTTTTTTGAACTCAGGTATGAACCGCGTGCTCTGAACTAGCCTTGTTCGATCACGCCGTGCCAGTCTTCCTTGAGTGGCCAGGTCAGCTGCTCAACGATGTCGTCGTGATCCGCATAAGAAACACGAACGTCGTCAATGCTTGAACCAACTACGTCAAGATCATCCAGACTCAGGTTTCGTAGCTCCATTGCGTATCGCAGATAGCCAACCTGTTCCAGCTTGTATCCCATCACCTGCAAGCCAACAACGTCGGCGGCGATTGCGTGATGCGCCGCCACAACCCCGTTTGACGGCATCTCGAACCCGTCGATAGGCCCATTACCCTGCATGCCTACCGTCCCGTCAATAACGGTCAAGTCGGGGGCAACGTGCTGCGCCATCTTTGCTAGCGTCAGGTTGATCGCCTTGCTGCCCTTGTGAATTTTCTTCTTCTGCTCTCGACCCGAAAGTGTGCCAACAAGGATGTTCTTTAGTCCCAGAGTCACCACAACGTTGTTGTGAGTTTTCATCGGGCAGACAGAAACTACGTACGACTCAGAAAGTCTTTTCGACATGTACAGAGTCTGAGGGTTAAGCTTGTCGTCGAAAGCGGGAACTGGAATACGATCAGCAGTGTTCAGATCCATAAACTCGATGTTGAAATCTTTGGTGAGATCGCGGTATCCGTAGTTATCGAAACCAGAATCGGAGGTTCCAACAGCCGGACCAACTGCAATTACGAAGTTGCTCACACCTCTCTGAGTCAGGTAATTCAGGGTCGCACGCGTCGCGTCTACGTGAGTAGCAGCAAGCTGGAATGACGTCGTTACGAAGTTCGGTTTGACCATCACTGGACGATCAGGTACCGAAATCTCCGAATCAATGAGTTGAAGCGACTCGGCCACGCCATCTGCGCGACTGGATGAGCTGGCGATACTTACCTTGATCAATGAAAACCCCCGAGAGATAACATTTGAATTTTTTTGATGGCCCGCGATGATAACTGAATCATCTGCCACACTTTGGGTTGCTCGCTGCCCTAATCGTCATGACCGCTGGTGGTAGAGTGCGCATCGATTAGATATTTATACGTTTTAGGAGATTGCGCGTGCAGTACAAGTCACTCGGCAACACAGGCATCAAAATTTCAGAATTCGCTCTGGGTTGCTGGCCGTTCGCGGGTGGCAAGGTATGGGGACCTCAAGACGATGCTGTGTCGATATCTACTGTCCATGCCGCGCTCGAAACGGGGATCACCTTATTCGACACCGCCGAGGGCTACGACGACGACTCACACTCGGAAGAGGTACTGGGACGAGCTCTTGCTGGTCGACGGAATGAGGCGGTTATTGCAACTAAAATCAGCCCACCTCATCTTGTGCCGAATCTCGTTGAACAAACCTGCGACGCGAGTCTGAAGCGATTGCAAACCGACTACATCGATCTCTACCAGATCCACTGGCCGAATCATGACGTTGCTGTCGAAGATTCAATGGCCGAACTGATCAAATTACGTGATTCAGGAAAAATTCGATCAATCGGCGTTTGCAACTTTGGAGTTCAGGATCTTTCAGCTGCACTGGCGTCTGGCGATATTGTTACCGATCAACTGCCATACAACTTGCTGTGGCGACCAATCGAGGTCGAAATACAGCCCAAGTGCCTCGAAAACAACGTTGGACTTATTTGCTACAGCCCGTTAGCACAGGGTCTGCTTACCGGGCGTTACTCGTCACCAGATGAGGTTCCTGACGGGCTATCTCGTTCACGATTGTTCAGCAATGACCGGCTACTAGCCAATCACGGCGAAGACGGATGCGAAACCGAAGCGTTCGACGCTATCGATAGCGTAATAGCCGTAGCCAACAGGCTGGGAGAACACCCGGCGAAGGTTTCACTGGCATGGGTTCGCTCACGACCTGGCATAACATCGTTGCTGGTCGGTGCAAGGTCGCCCGAAGAACTGGATCTCAACATCCCGACATTCGAGTACGAATTACCAGCGGGTGTAGCCGACGAACTTTCGGCTGCGACCGAGCCGGTGAAGGCAAAGCTTGGTTCCAACGCAGACATGTGGAGCGGCGACAATCGGATGGCGTAGAGCGTCTTTGGGTTGGACGGCTACTCGATTACATCGAATGAACGATAGAGGCAGGGAGGGCGGTCTAAGAAACCGCTACCTGCGGTGCCGAGTTTAGCGAGAAATTCTTTGTTGCGAGGTCAGCGATGTATTCGCCTATCTCCAATGAAGATGTCGCACCCGGTGACGGTGCATTCAGCACATGAATTGCGCCGGGTGACTCATCGATCCGGAAGTCGTCAATCAGATTTCCAGCTCTGCCTACAGCCTGTGCTCGCACTCCAGATCCAGTGCCGGCAAGATCTTTCTCTGTTAGTTCAGGTACCAGTGTCTGAAGGCTGTCGAGGAACACACCTTTCCGTAGTGAGCGGTTGATTTCCCAAACCCCGGTTTTCCATACGCGTATACCCATTTTCCAGAACCCCGGGTAAGTGATGGTGCGCAGGAAATCACCCAGTGAGAAATCGCGTTTTCGGTAACCCTCTCGCTTGGTTGCCAAAACTGCGTTTGGCCCGGCCTCAACCCAGCCCTTCATCGTTTGGGTCAGGTGTACACCAAGGAACGGAAATGCAGGGTCGGGCACAGGGTAGATCAGGCCTTTTACGAGGTACTCACTCTCTTTTCGAAGCTTGTAATACTCACCACGGAACGGGATGATTCGCAGATCGGTGTCTACGCCCATGGTTTCCGCAACTACATCGGAGTGCAGGCCAGCGCAGTTGATTACATTTGTGACTTCATAGTCACCTGACGTGGTTTGAAGAACTGTTGCATCAGCGGTCGTTTTTGAGCCCTTGAGCTCGGTGTTGAATTTGATCTCGCCGCCAGCCGAACGAACCCTGTCTGCATATATCGCTGTAACGTTTCGATAGTCGACAATCCCGGTTCCGGGTACGTAAAGCGCCTTGCGTGCACTGACATGCGGCTCGATTTCGGCCATTTCGTCGTCGCTCACCATACGCAGATCTTCGACCTGGTTCTGCGTGCCGCGCTCCTCAAGTGCATTGAGTCGGTGGATACCTGCGTCATCGTGAGCGACAATTAGCTTGCCGCACGTCCAGACCGGAATTTCGTTCTCTTCACAGAACTGCGTCATCGAGGTTCGACCACCGACGCAGAAATTGGCCTTAAGCGATCCCGACTAGTAGTAAATTCCCGAGTGAATAACCCCGGAATTGTGACCACTCTGCTGCGTGCCTTCTTTGACGTTTTTTTCGATTACAGCCAGTTTGATTTTCGGGAATCGCTCAAGCAAGTTCATTGCTGTCGAGAGCCCGATAATGCCTGCACCAATTACGACAACGTCGTATTTATTTGAACGCACTTGAATCTTTTTCTCGCTATGTTTGCAAATTATGAGAGGAAAATACCACAGCACCTGTCGCTTCGTAACGCCTAAAAAACGGTTATTTTCAACGGGAATCTGGTAATTTCGTGTGATGACTTCAACCTCATCCGACCAATCACGTCCAAAGAACGTCACACTCTTCGCTTCATGCATGGTCGACCAGATAGCACCGGCCGTTGGCGAAAGCACTGTAGACGTACTGGAATACCTTGGAATTACCGTAAATTTCCTCGACGATCAGACATGCTGCGGTCAGCCAGCATTTAACAGCGGCTTCCGTTCAGAAGCACTTCCAGTTGCAACCAGGTTTATCGAGCTGTTCGAACGGGTGGAAGGTCCTATCGTCGTCCCTTCTGGCTCGTGCGCAGCAATGGTTCGTAACTACTACGGCGATCTTTTCCGAGACGACACAAATCTGGTTGAGCGGGCGAAGCGAGTAGGGGAACGGCTGTACGAACTTACCGAGTTCATCAGCCATTTCTTTGGCACTAAGGCCATTGCAGGGCGCTTAGACAATTCGGCCACCTACCACAAGTGCTGCCACTTACTCAGGGAGATCGGAGTCGAAGAACAGCCGTTGGAGATGCTGTTCCAGGTCGAAGGACTTGAAATGACCCCGCTGGAACGCGCCGATGTGTGTTGCGGTTTCGGAGGCGCATTCTCGGTAAAAATGCCTGATATATCATCGGCGATTCTCGATGAAAAGCTGGATTACATAGAGGCGACGAAAGCAAACATGGTTATCGCCGCCGACACCGGATGTGTGTATCAAATGCAGGGTGGATTGCGACGTAGAGGATCTGATGTGCAGGTGGTTCACATCGCTGAAGTGCTTTCGAAATCAATCAAGAACGTCGGTCGGGCGGAGTCTTCTGAATGAAGCCACTAACCGTTAACTTCAGATCAAAAGCCGCTGAAACGCTTCAAGATGCCCAGATTCAGCAGTCGATTGAGCATGTCTACACAGGCTTCTTCAAGGGGCGTCTGGAAGCTGCCGGCGATACTCCCGAGTGGGAAGAACTGCGAACAAAAGGCAAGGCGATCAAGGATCACACGATCGCTCACCTTGATTACTATCTTGGGCAGCTGGCAGACAACGTCGAGAAGAACGGCGGTAGCGTGTTCTTTGCCGAAGACGCAGCCGAGGCGCGCAAGCACATCATTGATCTGGCTCACAAACGAGAAATCAAAACCGTCATCAAGTCGAAATCGATGGTTTCTGAGGAGATGGGTCTCGCCGAAGCCATGAACGATGAAGGCTTCGAAACTATCGAAACCGATCTGGGCGAATACATCATCCAACTGGCAGGTGAAACGCCGTACCACCTGATAGCACCCGCGGTTCACAAGTCACGAACCGATGTGGCGAAGTTACTCGACGATGATTTCAAAGAAGGCGACCCGGTCCCCGACGCCACCGAACTTACGATGATGGCGCGTGAGAAGCTGCGAGGCGTGTTCGAGCGTGCCGATATGTCGGTTACTGGTGTGAACTTTGCTGTGGCCGAATCAGGCTCAATCGCGCTGGTCACAAACGAAGGCAACGGCCGCATGTCGACCACCGTTCCTCGTGTTCACGTTGCCGTTATGGGAATGGAGAAGATCATTCCGTCGATTCAGGACCTCAGCACTATGCTCAGAATCCTGATCCGTTCAGCGACAGGCCAGCGAATTTCTACATACGTAACGATGGTCAACGGCAAACGTAAGCCCGACGAAGAAGAGGGACCCGAAGAGTTCCACCTCGTGATCATGAACAACGGTCGCCAGAAGTTGCTCGCCGATCCGCAGATGCGTGAGTCGTTGAACTGCATCCGTTGTGGAGCGTGTCTGAACGCATGCCCCGTCTACCGTAAGGTTGGCGGGCATGCTTACGGATGGGTTTACCCGGGCCCAATCGGTGCGATCGTAACACCGGTTTTGACCGGGCTTAAAGACGCAAGCAATCTACCCAACGCTTCATCCCTGTGCGGAGCATGCCATGACGCCTGCCCGGTGAAGATAAACATCCCGCGGATGCTACTGGAGCTCAGGTACCGAACCGCAGAAGGCAGTTCTGATATCGAAGAGCGTACGTCTGGGGCAAAGGAGCGTGGCATCTGGAAGGCATGGCGCATCGGAATGATGGGCAGGAAACGGTTCGATTGGGCGGCACGCCTTTCTCGAATTGTACTTTTACCAATTGCGAGAAATGGCTGGCTTAAGAAAACTCCCCCGCCGATCTCAGGGTGGACCTCCACCCGTGACTTCCCGCTGACCGCTTCGAAGTCTCTCAAGTCCCGACTGAGCAGCCGTGCAAAGAAGGCAAAGTAATGGCAGATCGAGCAACATTTATCGCCACTGTCACTGCTTCTCTGGGAAGAAGCGAGGTGCTTGCACCCCCGTCTGACACCGCAACCGCTGCTTTTGATGACACTGCCACCGCAAAATCGAACGCTGAACAAGCGATGGCAACTGCCTCAGAGCGATCGTCAGAACTTGCCGAACGCATGGCAGAAGCAGCAGCTGTGATCGGATGGAAAGTACACAGGGTGGCGAATCAAGAGGACGCCGCTAACGTGATTGCCAGCATCTGCGAGCAAAAGAGCGCGACCTCAGTACTGCGCTCGACACACGAAGTCCTAACTCAGGTCGGCGTCGATGCCGCTGTAACGAACACCGGCGCCAGCATTGGCACCACAGAGCACTCGGGTGAAAACAGCAGTGATCTGGTCGACCAGTCGAAGACAGCGGCGTTTAAGGCCGACATCGGAATAACGGGAGTCGACTACGCCATCGCCGAAACCGGCACAGTGGTTCTTCATCCCAGAAGCGGATTATCGAGATTAGTTTCGCTGGCACCACCAACGCACATAGCGGTTCTGCGACCAGGCGAGGTTCTCGAATCACTCGACGAGCTTTTTGCGATGGAACGCAACGACTTTTCATCAGGTGAATTAGCCGGATCGATGAATCTGATATCGGGTCCAAGCAAGACCGCCGACATCGAAGGAACTACCGTAACCGGGATTCACGGACCGCTAGAAGCGCACCTGATCATTCTAAAATACGACTAATAACAACACTAACGAGTAAGAGCTATCGCCCTGCATGCCTCTTCGGTTGCAATGGCGACTAGTCGCTTCGTATCTTCCATCGCGGTCTTTAGCGACATCGGGCGGTTTACGAGACTGAACACAGCGTCGATGCCGTGTTCGTGAACTTCCCGAAAACCGGCGCCAAGAGAGCCAGCGATTCCGATAACGGGAGTCCCGTTTCGCTTGGCTCGTTTGGCCACAGCCACGGGTGACTTGTTGAACACTGTTGATCGGTCGAACTGGCCCTCGCCAACGATAACCAGGTCGGCGTCTTTCAGATGCTTTTCCAAACTCACCGCCTCGAGCACGATATCAGCACCAAGCCTAAGTCGAGCATCGAAGAAGCCCATCAGCCCGGCACCAAGTCCGCCAGAAGCGCCAGCACCGGGAATTTCGGCAACGTCAGTGTGAAGATCCTTGGCAATTACCTCAGCGAAGTTGGCAAGAGCAGAATCAAGTACCTGAATATCCTCTGAAGTTGCACCTTTTTGCGGACCAAATATCGCCGAAGCACCACGAGGTCCGCATAACGGATTATTCACATCACACGCCACCACGACATTTGCTTTGGTCATACGGGGATCCATGCCGGAAATATCGATTGAAGCAAGATCGGAAAGGGCGACGCCTCCCCGGGCGATATCGTTGCCCGCTTTATCAGTCAGCTTTCCGCCCAGCGCCTGGATCATCCCGGCGCCACCATCGTTAGTTGCACTACCTCCGACACCAATAATGAAATCGGTAAACCCGGCGTCGAGCGCCTCGGTGAACAGTTGACCAACCCCGTAAGTAGAAGCATTACGAACATCGCGCTCGTCCTGCCCCAGACGTGCCAGTCCAACAGCGTTGGCTACTTCGATAACAGCGGTTGTGCCATTGCCCAGCGCTCCCCACTGCGCATCGATAGTCCGCCCTATGGCGTCCTCAACACTGGCGGTACGAACTTCGCCGTTTGAACTGTCGACAAGCGCCTGTAACGTGCCATCACCGCCGTCCGCCACCGGAATCAAAACAGTCTCAGCGTCAGGCCATACGCGCTTCACGCCAACCGACATTGCCTCGGCAATTTCCATGCCGGTCAAACTTTCTTTGAAACCCTGTGGTGCAAGTACTACTTTGTTCATAAACGTGAGTATATGGATTCAACGGTAGCCATCGGTGCGGAAACGATGCCAATTTCACACGTCTCAGGATGAGGGTGACTGCTACACTCGCCGCCGGTACCACCAATAACCAGAAACGTCGTCCATGGCCGAGCGCGCTAATCTAAAAAGTTCGTTCAGTTCAGCGATCAATACAAGATCCGATGAACTGGAGCGCATAGCCCGTGACATTCTCGAACACCCCGAAAGCGGGTATCGAGAAGTTCGAACATCGAAAATTGTTGCCGATTGGTTTAGAGCCAACGGATTCGAGGTTCAAACCGGCATTGCGAAAACAGGTGTGATCGGCACCTACGACACCGGCAAGCCCGGGCCGCACATAGCGGTTATGGGAGAGCTCGATTCGCTGATCGTCCCCGGCCATGCACACGCCGACCAAGAAACAAGCGCCGCTCATGCCTGCGGCCATCACGCACAAATCGGGTCGTTGCTAACAACTGCTTCAGGTCTGGTCGAAGCTTCAGTAAAACAGGGTCTGGACGGCAAAGTCAGCTTCATGGCTACTCCTGCCGAGGAGTACATCGAACTTGAATATCGTGAAGAGCTGCTTGCAAAGGGCGAGATCGAGTTCTTCGGTGGTAAACAGGAGTTCATCAAACTCGGTTTTTTCGATGATGTAGATATCGCGATGCTGACACACACCGGTGGCGAAACGCCGGGAACACTTGGCATTGGCGGGTCTAACAACGGAATGATCGGTAAAACAATTCAGTTCGTCGGCAAAGCGGCTCACGCAGGTGGATCGCCGCATCTGGGGGTCAATGCCCTCAACGCCGCTCACATTGCACTCGCTGCAATACATGCCCAGAGAGAGACGTTCCGTGATGCCGACACTGTTCGGGTCCACCCGATAATCACGAAGGGCGGGGCAGCGGTCAACTCAGTGCCTGCCGATGTTCGGCTCGAAACGTATGTGCGGGCATCGAACGTACCGGCCATTCTCAGCACTTCAGAAAAAGTTGACCGAGCGCTGAGAGCGGGTGCGTTGGCAACCGGAGCCACGGTAAATATCTCAACCAATCCCGGCTATCTTCCAGCGAAATACGATCCGCGATTAACCGAGATATACCGCCACAACGCCTCATCGCTAATTGGTGACGATAACGTCATCGAACTGAACCACAGTTCTGGTTGCACCGATGTTGGTGACGTCAGCCAGATCATCTCGACTATCCAGCCAACTGCCAATGCAACCAGCGGAAATGGCCATGGCATCGACTACCTGGTCGAAAACTACGATCTTGCCGTGATCAAAGCCGGCAAGGCGATGGGCATGACCGTGATCGACCTACTGGCCGACGACGCCGAAAAAGGCAAAAAGATTGCCGGGACTTTCAAGGCTCCTATGACGATTAGCGAATACCTTGCACGGATGCGCAGTTTCCGATCCAGCGTCACATACGAAGAGTAGCCCTGATGACACCTGCCGAAATAACTGAATTACGGGCGCAAGCACTTCGCTCAATCGATGGTGCAACGCGTGACCTGATAACCGCCGCAAAAACGGTTTACAGCACGCCCGAAACAGGCTTCAACGAACACAAAACATCGGCATATGTTCAAGAACGACTTCAGGCACTGGGATTCGTGGTCGAAACGGGCATTGCCCGAACGGGTATGAAAGCAGTGCTGCGAGGAGCACAGCCAGGGCCGACCGTCGCGGTAATAGCTGAGTTGGATTCATTGCAGACCCCGACGCACCCCGGAGCCGATCCCGAGACCGGAGCGGCACACGCCTGCGGTCACCACGCCCAGATCGGGGCATTGCTCGGGGTCGCCACTGCGTTAAGCGCCTCCGAACTCAAAGACTCTCTCTCAGGGAATGTCGCATTCATCATCACCCCTGCCGAAGAGTTCATCGAGATTCAAGATCGACTGGCGCTGAAGGCCAACGGTGAACTTGAGTTCCTGTCGGGCAAGCAGGAGATGATCCGCCTCGGCACGTTCGACGATGTCGACATGGCCATGATGGTCCATACTTCGGCGGGCAACGGCGGTTCGGCCTTCAGCGTTGGTGGCACTTCTAACGCACACGTCTCACACCAGGTTCGCTACATCGGGAAATCATCACACGCCGGAGGTGCGCCCGATAAAGGAGTGAACGCCTTACAGGCAGCAATGCTTGCGAACACTGCGATCAACTCGATGCGCGAAACGTTCAGAGAATCTGATGTTGTGCGTGTTCACGGCATCATCTCTAACGGCGGATCGGCAGTTAACGCAGTGCCGGGTGAGGTTCTGTACGAAGGACGGGTGCGTGCGAAGTCGGTTGAAGCTATCGAACCAATCGCCGAACGAATCATCCGTTGCTACCGCGCTGGCGCACTCGCCATGGGAGCATCGGTCGAGGTTCAGACTATCGCCGGATATCACGCCCTTGACCAGAACCCGACGATGCAAAAACTATTTGCAGACAACGCTGAATTGATTCTTGGTAGCGATTCAGTTGTCATAGTCGAAAAGCACCACACGCAGGGCGGATCGACCGATATGGGCGATCTCAGCACGATCATGCCGGTCATCCATCCATACGCAAATGCAGCATCTGGCGTGGGCCACGGACATGATTACCTGATCGAAGATTACGATCGTGCGGTGATTGCCCCTGCGAAAATCATGACGGCAACAGTACTTGAATTGCTCGGTAACGACGCCCAGTTGGCCAGAGAGACACTCAGCAAGCACAAACCCGCCATGTCAGCCGAGCAGTACGTGACGCTTCAGCGTGAACGCTTTTCGACGCAGACTTACGATCCGTCGTAATCGTCAGAAACACTGGCTAGCCCGGAACCTACTTTGAGGGTGGACGAGATTCCTGTCCGTCGAGCCGAGGCGTAATCCGCTTCCACGTTCCGTCGGGCTGCTCATCGTAAAAAGTGTGACTGGGTGACACGTTCGGTGTAACTGTTAGCCACACCTCGAGTCGGCCATTGCCTACGTTCGCCAACTCATGTTTTTCCTCAGCAGGCACGTAAAGCACTTCGCCGGCCGAGAAGTGCTCTGTTTCACCATCTACTTTGGCGTCACACTCGCCTTTCAGGAACACAAAAGTCTCTGCCGTTGCATCATGCGAGTGGTACGTGGCGATCTTGCCTTCGTCCAGATAAAACATTCCGCCGCGTACCAGTCCTGAGTCGGGGAATCGGTCATATCGATCGGTTCTGAGAACCGTGACGCCGCCCGTAACAGCTTTCGGGTCGTGAGCAGGTGAGGGGTTCAGTTTCGATCCCGGACAACTTGCAATCAGGTAGGCGATATCCGAATCACCGGTGACTATCTCGAAACTGACACCCGCGTTGATGTAGGCCTGAGCCGAGGCCGAAATGCTTTGAGAGCGATCACCAGTGACTATTTGCAGTTCGCCTTCTGTGAACAGGAGAACCAGATCGGATCTGTTCGAAACCACACCGGTTGTCGAATTCGCCGACAAACGCATCGATTCCAGGGCAAACGTTTCGTCGCTTGCCAGCAAACCTACATCGTGAATAGATGAGCGATACATGATCAGAAACTCACGTCTCTTGGAGGAATTGCGTGCGACTCAGATTCGATGATTTCGACCACGGAATCGACTGTTTTGTCGAGATGACCTTCTTCGTTGGTAACCGTGAAATCGAACAGGCTTGCCTGGCTGATTTCTTCGTTCGCGGCAACCAGACGCTTGGTCATCTCGGCTTCGGAATCGACTCCTCGATTCTTCAAGTGCTTCTTGAGTACATCGAGGGAAGGCGGGATGATGAATATGAGCAGAGCGCCCGGGATGATTTCACTGATACGTTTTGCGCCCTGCACGTCAACCCGAATAATTACATGCTTTCCAGCGTCCAACGCATCACACACCTGCTGCTTGGGTACGCCGTAGTAATTGCCGTACACCTGCGCCCACTCGAGCAAGTCATCTGCGGCAATCAGGTTCACGAAATCGTCAACGTCCACAAAGAAGTGATTTACGCCGTCTTTTTCGCCGGGTCTTGGATCACGTGTCGTATTGGTAATCGGTCGATCATCACGTCTTTTCCAACACCAGAAGGGCCAGAAATGACGACCACAAGCGGGTTCGAGGTCGAGTCAGGTTTGTTAGCCAACCAAGCCGCCAAACTGATCAATGATCTCCCAGAAGCTCGGGTAGGAAATGCCCGCTACGTCAGGGTCGAGAACCGTAATCGGTTCGGTAGAAATCAGGCCTGCGACACCAAGGCTCATCGCAAGCCGGTGATCATCGTAGCTCTGGAACTGACCACCGCCAATCGATCCACCGCCGGGAACTATCATTCCGTCTGGAGTGCCTACGACATCGACTCCGGCACCGTTCAGCCAGGAAACGCTCGCCTGAATCCGATCAGATTCCTTCACTCGAAGCTCCTCAGCGTCTTTAATAACTGTCTCGCCTTCCGCGAGTGAAGCTGCAACTGCAATAACCGGGATTTCGTCGATCAGTAGGGGAACGATGTCGCCCGATAACTCGACGCCCTTGAGATCGCTCGTTCGCACCAGCACGTCGGCCACGGGCTCACCGGCGACTTCCCGTTCATCGACGAGTATGAGATCGGCGCCCATCATCTGCAGCGCTGTGATTATTCCCGCTCGCGTGGGGTTTATTCCGACGTTATTAATCAACAATTCAGCGTCTGGGTGACATATTCCGGCGACCATCCAGAATGCTGCGCTGCTGATGTCTCCAGGCACTTCGACATCTACGGTTTCTAACTCAGATGGTTCAAGTACCAGATCCAGTCCGGTCTTGGTCAGGTTCACACCCATCGCCGAGAACATCCGCTCGGTGTGATCTCGTGATTCAGCCGGTTGCGTGAGAGTTGTCGTGCCATCGGCACGAAGTCCGGCCAGAAGCAGGCACGATTTCAGTTGTGCAGAAGCCACGGGCATTTCGTAGCTGGATTCGTGAAGCGAACCGCCATGAAACACAAGGGGGGCGAGAGTGTCGTTGGCACGCCCCGATATCACTGCACCCATGCTTGTAAGGGGTTTTACGACCCGACCCATCGGCCGTGATTTGAGCGAGTCGTCGCCAGTGAGGATCGTCAGCATGTCTTGACCAGCAAGGATTCCTGACATGAGGCGAGTGGTAGTTCCACTGTTACCAGCATCGAGAATGCCGGCTGGTTCTTGAAGACCGTTCAGCCCAACGCCTTTAACGGTCAAGCTATCACCCATGCCCTTTGCACCGGCTTCTCGCGAGATCTCAACGCCCAGCGCCCGCATAATCTCGACAGTCGAAGTGCAATCGGCGCCCGGTGAGAAGTTTGTTACTCGTGCCGTTCCAGTGTTCGACAGGGCGTTAAACATTATTGCCCTGTGTGAAACCGATTTGTCGCCGGGTGCAATAATCTCTCCCCGAAGCGATCGTGGCCGTGCAATAGTTACTGGCATTCGAATCCCGTTAGTTCATTCTGCGACGATCGTATTTCGTCGAGTCTTTTTTCTTGTCTTTTCCGCCCATGGCTCGGGCCACGCGGCTGCCGAAGAACATGCCCATCATGCTTTCGCTAGATGTAGGCATTTCTAATCGGTCTCCCGATTCCGGACGTCGAGAAGCCACCCCCGCTTCCAGACGAGCACGTTGTTCCCATGCTTGAACGAAAGAATCGGCAAGAATACCGTCTGAAGAGAACCGCTCTTCATCATCGAGCAATCCAGTTCTAATCGCCTGAAACCGTTCGATTAATTGATCTATCCAATGGGCGAGCATATCGGAGTTAGTTGCCGCTGCGCTCTGGTTCGACGCAGGATCTGATGAAGCAGGCGATGTCACTTTGTCAAAATCACTGCCAACAAAGCGAGATATTTCCGACCATGAAGGCGACGTGCTCACCGCGTTCATAACCGCGGCAGCAACAACAGCAGGAAGACCCGTTGTGGCCGCGGAGAACGAGTCGTGCTCGTGGGCATCCATGAACACAGGCTTGGCGCCAATGCTCTCAATCAGGTCAGTCACAGCGGTGATTGCCTGACGGTCAGCCGATGGCGGGGCGACGACGGCCCACTTGGTTTCGTGGAATATGTGACCTGACGCATTCTTCTGTTCGGTGATTGAAGCACCGGTCAGCGGATTTCCACCGACGAAGCCTACGTTTGAAGGCAGAAGTTCATCCGCCCATTCCAGCACAGCTCGCTTGGATGGCGAAGTGTCTGTCACAACGGCTCCGGACTTGAGGTGCCTGGCAATTCCATCGAACACGTCGTACAGCGAACCAGCGGGTGTGGCGATGATCACGACATCGGCGTTGCTAACGGCACGGTCGATGTTCCATTCAACGTCATCGACTGCTCCCATACGCTGGGCAAGGGTTTGCGCACTGTTATCGGCGTCGTATCCGATGACTTTCGATTTGCCCAGTCCACGTATGGCCATCCCAATGGATGTACCGATTCGTCCGAGTCCAATAATTGTGTAATTTGGCATAGTAATTTCTTTCTCGTAGCTGCTGGTTTCAAACAACTACGTTCAAAACAACTTCACAGCTTCAACCGCTATTAGTCCCAGTCCTCATCCTCGTCATCATCGTCATCATCATGGTCATGATGATCATCGTTGTCTGCATCTCGTGCTGACTCGCCGGAGCGAGGCAACATGGCGTCTGACGCCGACTTCTGCTTTTTAGTTTCAAGCTTTTCGATTAAACCTTGAAGCGATTTCAAATTCTTGTTAGGTATCTTGCCTGCATCGTAAATAAGTGCGGAAATCCCAATGTCACGAAGCAACTCTAGGTTTGCCTGATCAGGTGTTTGCGACATTCGTAAAAAGATATGGCGTGAGTATTTTGCCAGCTGTCCGACGATATCGAGAACCGATCCAACGCTCAGTGGAAGGGATATATTCGTTCCATCGAGAATCAAGAAGTCGAAAGGACCGGCTTCTATAGCTTTTACCCGGTCATCCGAGATGTCGGCCGGAACAATGAATCCCTTTCCCGTATCGTCATCACGTAGTGCAGCGCCGGGAGCCGATTCGCCCTCGGCAACGACGAAATCAGCTCCAGATTTCACCGCAGCGTCGATCTCTTTATCAGAACCCCCAGATACCGAAACACCCCAGATGTCAGCGTCTTTCACAGCTGACTTCTGTGCGGCTCCCTTCGAGCCGGCCGCCAGAATGAAAAGATCGGCGTCAACACCCTTTGCATCGCAAGGACCGGCGATATTTACGCCCAGAAGAATCACCGGAATCCTGTTTTTTTCAGTTCGTGACCCAAATCCAAACCCCGATCGTTCACTTTGACCGAGTTTGTTTAGTCGTTCAGAAATTTTGCTCAATCGTCGGTATCCCCGTTGTCAGCAGAGTCATTCGATCCTCGTTGCTGACGTAAAAAGTCTTCAAGTTCTTGCACCAGTGCGGCTGGCTCGGGGCTTTGTCGGTACTCCTCCTCGGAGTCGTAACGTTCCTCAAGCCGCTTCACATAGCCTTCGATTTCCTGTTGGTCGGAAAGCGCTCGCACCAGGTTTTCATCGAACTCTTCTGACTCTTTTGCAAGTGTGGTCAGGTCGATTGGTGCAGAAATAAATTGCTGTATCTCGGTGAGAATTGCGTGGGTCAGAGTTGGGTTCTGGGCTACCTGCAGGTAGTGCGGTGAATGTCCCCAGAGACTTGCCGAAGGAATTTTGTCTTTACTGAACCGATCCATGAGCACCGACGTCAAACCCGAAGGGCCTTCGTAGTTCGGTACTGCGTACTTGATGTGCTCAAACCCATCTCCAAGATCGGTGTTGAGTGACGATCCAATAACTCGTGGCGAACGAGTGTGCGGAACAGAATCGAGAAGAGCACCGACTGTAACCAGTAACTTCGAATCGCTCTCTTGTGCAACTTTGTAAACGAGATCGGTGTAGGTTCGCCATTTCAAATTCGGTTCCACACCTATGAATATCAGCAGGTCGCGACCACCGTCGGGCGATTTCCAGTAGTAAAACTCGTTTTTGGGCCACGTGAGCTTTCGTGAACCGTCGGATTCATTGGAAATAACGGGGCGTTGTTCAGCGAAGTCGTAAAAGTCTTCAGCATCGATCGATGCGAACTTTGTGGCCGACAACTGACGCGCCAGTTCTCGAAGCGAGCGAGTCGCCGATTCCGCAGCGTCAGGCCAACCGGCCCAAGCTGTTAAAAAGACCGTGTTACTTAGAATCGGGTGTTCGGTGTACTGAAGTGCCGACAATAATCTCGCCAATTGTCCCAAATTTATTGAATTTCGAGAATTCGCCAAACCGAGCTTTGAGTGATCGTGTTCGCTAGCGCCTACGCGAGCAGAGCAGCAAGTCTAGCACCCAATTGCGGCATCATCCGCACAAGTATTGAACCAGCGCTGAATCGTACGCCAAAGTAGTGGTGTCGAATCGAGCAGGGGAGAAGAATCCCGGTACCGCCATTGGAGTCCCGGCCGTGTTCTGCCCGTAGGCATACTCTGCCAGTCTGGGCAGGGAAGCTACGTCTTCAGCGTTATAGCGAATAAGGGTTTCCATCGCATTTGGTTCACCTTCTTGTGCCATGTTCCACAAAACAACGGCATCGCGACCTGAAAGTAACGACAGATCATCACCTCGATCCATTCCTATCGCCCGCTCAATTTTCTTGAGACCACCCTTTAGCCCGACATTCTTCAGCACGTATCTGAGATCGACATGGGCAGCGTTTTCGAGTGTTGGCCCAAGCTCTCTACGAATCCACGGGACATCGAACGAAATGCCGTTGAATGTCACGACAATCTTGTATTTTTCCAGATCTGAAACCAGTTCGTCGAGATTGTCACCACGTACGTATGCCTTGAATCCAGAGGCATCGAGAATGCCGCACATGGTGATGTACGCCTCGCCACCAAGTCCGGTGGTTTCAATGTCCAGAAAAGCTGTTTCATTCTGAAAGTCGGGGAGCAGGCGCCATCGTTCACCGGCTTTGTACTGCTCGCCGAAGTAAACCGCATTACGCGCGGCAAGTGCTTCAACCGAATGACCGAGCGAATCAATCTGCTCAGTGCTTAGCTCGTTCGACGCAATTGCATCGTCCCAATCTCTCACTCCTGCCGACCACAGGTCTTCCTCGTCGTCGACGCTGATACCTGGCAAATGTAGAAAGGAATTCTTGAGCAAGTGGGGTCTGGGGCGATCGCTGTGGTCTTGTCGATGCAAGAGTAACGCGTTACCAGACCAACCGGACTACACTTCGTCAGGAGCTTCACCCGCAAAGCGTTCACCCATCGCTGTAATAAGCGTGTCGGTGACTAGCGACTGGGAGCCGTCGTAAATGACGATCATCTTGCCGTTGCGGAAGAATTGAGGTGTATCGATCCAGTTGACGTACTTGAGACCAATGCCATAGCCGTCTTCGGAAACGAGAGCTGCCTGAGCTTCGGCTTTTTCTAGCGTGGCGAACTCGACTGCGAGAATTTCCTGACCACTGGCTACTACTTCAACACCTGGTATAGAAAATTGTCCTGCAAATAGGAACTTGTTCTCGGACTGATCGCCAACCTTCATGCCTGCAGATTCAAGTGCGACAGAAAGTGAGACGTAGGAATCGGCTGGTTAGATTTCACCTCCACCCGAACAGGCGATGGCGATTATTGGAAAAGCTGCAACTGCGACAAGTAGGAAACGACGCAACATTGCTATCTCCGAAATTCAAACGGGGGCAGAAAATAACGAACTGAACGCACCACTGGCGCTATCAGTAACGCAATTCTAGGTGTGCGCTAAGTGGGGTCAGCACACAAAAGCACTACCGGCGAGCGTACATACCTGAAAAGGAACCGATTCCGATTACCTTGCCGCGAATCGCTTCCGAAACTTGCTTTGGACCGGCTCCGTCTTCGATGTCGAGTTGCTCAGTTAGCGCGTATATGAAGAAGACGTACTCGTGCTCTTCGCCCTCAGGAGGGCACGGGCCGCCGTACCCGGTTCTGCCGAACTCGTTGGGGCCCTGACGGGTTGAGTTTTCGAGTGCGACTGTCGTTGGCTGGGCGGTCTTGAGCGATCGGGTTCCTGAAGGAATGTTGTAGACAGACCAGTGTCGGAAGATGGAGCCGGGTGCGTCGGGGTCATCAACGATGATCGCCAGTGCGCGTGCGCCATCTGGAACATCCGACCACCTGAGCGGTGGCGACTGATCTTCACCATCGCATGTGTACTCGACCGGGATGGAATCGCCATCGTCGAACGCAGGTGACGAGAACGCTATCGAAGCGATTACAGAGCTTTCAGGATCGAATTCCAGAAGTTCAGAATCGTCGCTGCTGCAGGCGGTCGCTATTACTGAAAGTAGAACAAGTGCAACGACTGCGATAAACAGTGGACGTATTTGAGAATATCGCGATGCAGATTTCAATTTTGACACTGGATGCTGTGATCTGGTGGTCGACCTGAAGTCGATTCGATCAGGCGCGTGAAGGCCCCGCTTGCTGCGAGGCCTAAGAAATTGTTTCACATGAATGCCAAATACGAAAATGTAATTCGCTTAACGACTTTTTACACAACATCTCGTTGAAGTTTCACAAAAACACCGTAGCTGGTTGTATCGTTGTTAACGTCACCCAATGGGGACTCACTGGGTGACACAGGCTTCGTTAGCAATCCAATGCTGACGAAGCCGCTTTTGTTTAAGGTCTTGCTGATCTCCCGTATTCATCACACGAGACGGTATAGTGTCGGTCGCACTGATCGTCCGCTATCTTGATCGCGGGGCTGATGTCGAGTGTCTGGAACACCTGAGAGGTAGCTGTTTTGAATTTTCACAAGTTGCGACGTATCACCCTCTTTTTGATGATCGGGTTGTTAGGCAGCGTGCTTTTTCTGGGCTGTACCAGCTCAACTCCAACTGAAGATGGTGTGAACAGTGGCGGCAAGGTAGAACTCGATACCGATGACGGTCGTGAGCATCTAGATGGATTTGCACCGAACACAGATGGCTACTCGGTCACGCCTGCAACTTCCGGGCCTCACTGGATTGGGCCGGAGACACCGGCTGGTGTTCCGGCTCCTGCTCGATGGGGGATCTATAGCAATGAACTTCCAGATGAGGTATTAATTCACAATCTGGAGCACGGCGGGATTGGCATTCACTACGATTGCGACAGCGACTGCCCCGAAATCGTTGCGGCGCTAGAAAAGTTCGTACCTTCCAGTCCTTCTCAATTCATCGTGTCCCCATACTCGGAAACGCCCAGCAGGATAACGATCACCTCATGGCGACATCATCTGTATCTCGACGAAGTGGATACCGAGAAAATTCAACAGTTTATCGATGAATACAAAGACCGCGCTCCCGAAAGCGTGTCTGGAAACCTGTACTAGCAGACGGCAGAATTTCTCTCGAAGATTGCTGTTCACCTACTAAATAGTCGTACTCTAGGAAATCGGTACATGAGTCACACTGTGCGCAATATCGAATTGATGAATTCCAGCCGTCTGGTTTTATTGGCAACGCTCGTCATCGCATTGTTCGCAGTAGTTTCATGCAGTTCTGAGACGAATTCTGAGAGTGCCGAGAGTGTTACGACCGTTTCTGAATCTGACGATCAGCTGTTAGAAATTTCTAGAGTATTTGCGCCGAAGAAAATCTTCACCTTTGAAAATTTCGTTACAGCCGGTTGGAAGAAATCGAAGCAATACGACACCGAGACCGTCGCTGAGGCTAACGGTATTTGGTACGGGTTCTATGGCGGGCGGGACATTGAGTTGCGGTTTTACGACTCGTACGATGTCGCCAGCACTGTGGGGTTTAGTGACGCAGCTGAAGTGATCGATCTGAGTTCAACCACAAAGGTTGCTCGCAATGCCGCCGGAGGCTCGGCCAGCACCAAGTACAAGGCGTTCACTGTTGTGGGAAACACAGTGATGCTCTGTGAACTGGCGATCGAATCGTGCATAGCACTTGTCGACGCTCTGGACGTGGGTACCAGATAACGGGGAACTTGATATGAGTCCAGCGGGCATCATCGAACTGCCGACCTGCCGATTACGAATCAAATGAATAGCACAATTTGAGACACTACTAGATCTTCAGAAAATGTTCGTTATTTTGTTTGCAAAACGGACTTGCAACTTGAGTAGAACCTCACTGGCTCGGATTCCATAGACCCGATATAGTCCCATTGGCAACCGCCGAATAAGCAAACAATGGCACTTGGACTGGCACGAATGATAAGGCGTCTCTTTGTAACGTTCATAGGCTTGTGCATTCTTGCAGTGTCAGCAGTTGTGATTACATGTTCAACAGATACGCCGCCAACTGTTTTGACTTCATCTGAGCCAGAACAGACGTTCGTTCGGGTTACAGTCACCCCGGTTCCAATCGTCACACCAACTCCGGCAGCTACGGCAATAACGCAATCACAACTAACCACTGATCAGCTTGCTGACCCGGTTTTTCCTGACTGGCTTGATCCTGAATTAAACGATGAGCGGCCCGAGGATGAATTGGTAATTGAAGGGTGGCGGGAGTACCTGAGCAACACAGTGATGACCGGTATCGACGTTTACGGGAGTGTAGGAGATTTTACTGTCTGTGATGAAGGCATCATCCTCGTCTCCGATGGTGAGGTCAGTAAGAGTAATTTGTGGGGCATAACCCGAACTGCTGCGATGTCGCCGAGCCAATGGGGGACGGTTGCGTTGATCGCTGAGACTCCAGGCGAACAAAATAATTCAGGCTCCACCGGCTCCACGTATACGTTCGCCACTCTTCACCGAAAAGACGGAATGATCATGCAATCTACTGTTAGTTCAATGCACGAGATTACGATAACTCGCAGTATGAGCTGCCTTGAACTCTCCGCCGAGTGATCTTATTTACTGTTCGTGGGAAGTCCATGTGCGAACCTCTGGTAGTTCAGCCTTCTCGATACGAAGTCATCACAATCGATGCTTGAATGAAAAAGCCCCCAGCAATTTGCTGAAGGCTTTTCCGGTTCACATATGGAGCCAACGGTGAGGATTGAACTCACGGCCTGCTCATTACGAATGAGCTGCTCTACCACTGAGCTACGTTGGCGTGTTTGACTTCAGACTCGATGCGAATTCGACCGCTACCGAACCAAAGGCCAGTTAAGACTACGACGCGCCCGTCGGTTCAGCAACGAAAATAGCGACGCATAAACCGAATTACGTGTTACAGACCACCGAATCGCCAGCCTAGCTAATCGTCGCCATCCCGACTAAAACCCATCTCATCGACAACCCGGTTCGAATGCTTTATCCCTGATTTTGTAGCGAATTCAAGTCGATTGCCCTCGGGATCGTAGACATAAAACGCACGCTGGCCATCGACTCGCTCGATCGGACCCTTGATGATCTCGTATCCAGCTTCTGTCATCGCCTCAAGCGCCTCGTCGAAATCATCAACTTCGAACGCTGTATGAATGTTTGGAGTGTCATCAGGTGGTCGCTGAACGAGGTGAATCATCGTACCGTCCGCAGCCTGCATCCAGATCAGCCCGTTGCCACTTTCCTGCGCCGGAATGATCTCCAGACCCAGCAGATCCTTCCAGAATCCAAGCGCTCGACCGCGGTCACGCATGGGCATCGACTGATGGTGGATTGTGTTTATCTTGATTTTTGCCATTTGACGTTTATATATGCCTTATTTATGATGAACTAATACGACTAAGAGATAGCTTTGCGAGCGCCATCGAGAGCGTTGTAACAGAACTCGGCGGCTCCGCGAGGGTTGTACTCGGCCTGCCCAGACTGCATAACACTGACCTCGGCAAACACCGGCAGGTCTTCAAGTCCGTTCGCTCGAAGTGCCGTCAGGAATCCCGGAATATCGATTCCGCCATCGCCCGGCAAACAGAACTGAACCTGCCCATCGATCTTCTCACCGTCCTTGATGTGAACCATTGATGAATGAGGAGCACACAGATTTACGCTGTGAACCATTTCGCTGCCTTCAACAACGAAGAGCGAAATATCGAGATCGAGCTTCAGGTTCGAATGCTGAGTTTGATCCATCATCCAAACAGCCTTCTCAGGAGTCTCAAAGTCAGTTCCAGCGTGTGCCTCGATCGAAACAATCACATCACTCTCGGCCGCAAAATCGGCAAGTGAAAGAAACGCATCTCGTATCTGTTCCTTCCCCGAAGACCAGGGAGGAGCCGAATGACCCGGAGTTGTTGTGATGAGAATAGGTGAATCGTCGAAATGAAGTCGATGAACCATTTCGAACTTCCGTTTAGCGTCTTCGAGCATCGCCATGCGGTCGTCCTGAGGAGCGCAAACATCTATCAATGCAAACAGTATTGGTGATCCAAATCCCAGATCCTGCGCCAGCTTTCCGAGATCGTTTTGCCGGGAAGTATTGAAAAATGCCGGGTTCGAAGGCCAGCCATTTGCGGCGCAAATCTCAAGGGCTTCGTACCCAACATCCTTGATCAACTTCACTGCTTCGAATGGGTCGACCATCTTGAGTGCGTATGTCGAATATCCAAGGGTAAATGCCACGAATAGGGTTCCTTTCGAGAGCCAATCACGAACGTGCGAGAAACAGACCTAAAGAACAGTAGTTAACTGCCAACGGGGTGAGATTCTAACAACGGTGACCCGGCTGAAGGTGCTTAATACACCGATCCCAATCGGGAATGTGTGGGTGTACACACAAATGCGCACCGACAAAACTGTTGCGTAAATTACGTACTCAAACTGAGGTCTTATCCCTCAGCCTTCTGGTGTGTACACCGGGCAACGAATATCGGCGAGAGGTCGATATTCGTAATACTGCCCTGGCGGTGGATGTCTGCTAAGTTGCCCTGTGCGCTCTGCCCGGGAGTTGCGATTGGGCTTTCGTTACGTATTCCACCGCTAGGGTTTATATTCCCGGTAGGTCACGCGCGCACATGTGGATCGGTCTTATTGCAACTCAGCTGGCAACGGGCTTCTGACATATGCGCAACCTACTGAACATCAGGTAACTCAGCAGGGAAGGCCGCAACCGTTGGACACTATCGATTCGACTGATCACTCCGTTCTCGATTTCACAGTCGGGGCTCCCGACAACACAGTGGCCCAATCCCTAGTCGATGACGCAGCGACTATCGCTACCGAAATACAGCGAGTTGTAGTTACCTCGCCGCAGACGATCCAGCTATCTATTCTGGGTTTGCTGGCTGAAGGTCACACCCTGCTCGAAGACGTTCCCGGTGTAGGTAAAACACTTCTCGGCAAAACTCTGGCCGGATCGATTGACTGCGATTTCAAACGAATCCAGTTCACTCCCGACCTGCTGCCGACCGATATCACCGGCACAACCGTGTTCGATATGAAGAGTTCAACCTTCAACTTCATTCAAGGCCCTATCTTCTCGAACATCGTTCTTGCTGACGAGATTAACAGGACAGGCCCCCGCACACAGTCGGCTCTGCTCGAAGCAATGGCCGAACACCAGGTGTCTATCAAAGGCGAAGTGATGAAACTTCCTTTGCCTTTTATGGTCATCGCTACCCAGAACATGTCTGAGAGTCACGGCACGTTCCCTCTACCGGACAGCCAGAAAGATCACCCCGCAGGGTGACCACGCATGGTCGGAGATCTACTTCAGGGGAGCAGGCTGGATTCCGTTCGACGCGTCGACCCGATCCGATCTGCCAGTTCCTGCCGAGCTTATTGAAGCACCGCCCTCGGGTTTGAGTTCACTACTCGACCGTCGACTTGGCGATAGCCTTGCCGCCGCCGCAGGTCAAACTCCGGCTGCGATCTTGAAGGGCTTTGAATTTGCAATGAAGAACGGCATTGGTTGGGGCCTGTTCGCCATCGTTGGCATCGGGACTCTCGCCATGCTGATCTGGTTCCTGTTCTTCTAGAGGAAGCACGGTTCAACGAAACCAGTTGATTTCGACTACTTGTCCATCGATGGCAAGGATCGAAAAGCCGTAATCGCAGCGTTCGCTTCTGTTGATAAGCATCTTGCAAATAACGGCTTCCGACGTCGAATGGCCAATGAGTCGTACCGTGAGTATGCGTTCGCAGCCCAGCTTGATGCCGGCGAGTTCGCCGAACAACTGAACTGGCTCGCCGGAGCAGCTTCAAGAGCGGCGTTCTACTCGGCTGATGTCAAAGCCGATGAAGCAATCACCGCCTTCGATCAGGCCAAAGATCTGCGCTCGAAGATCAGCTAGATCCGGGGATGCCCACAACGCCGCTCCCATTTCCCGACCGCAGCGAAGCGGAGTGGAGGGATCTCGCGGGCAATAGCTCCCAACATAACGAACTCACGCTCAAGGCTACGATTAATGTTGAATCCATAGAGGTCCCTCGGCTCCGAAGACTCCGCTCGGGAAATAGATTGATCGCTAATCGTTCAATGGCAACCGACTAGATCCCAGACCGCGCCTTGCCCAGTACGTCGGGGTTGATCAAGTTCTCTGGCGATTCGCCATTGAGGACTCGCACAACTTCCCCCGCAGTTCTTCTCTCAAGCTCCAGCGTCGAAGCCTGAGAGAAGAACGCTGTGTGCGGCGTGATAATCACGTTCTCCTGCTTCAGCAGCGCACTGGAAGGATCCGGCGGTGTCGGTTCAACCACGTCGAGCCCTGCTCCAGCCGTGTGATTGGAAGCCAGCGACACAGCAAGCGCATCTTCATCGATTAACCCACCTCGAGCACAGTTCACGATTATCGAACCCTGCTTCATCTTCGCCAGTTCAGCGGTGCTGATCATATTTTCAGTCGAGGGGAGTAGCGGGACGTGTAGCGATATGAAATCTGACTGTGTAAGTACTTCGTCGAGTGTGACAGACGATGCGCCTTCGACTTCTGCGCCTGGCTCGATCAATGGATCGTAGGCAAGAATGTTCATTCCAAACCCAACTGCCTTAGCCGCCAACGAACGACCAATGCGCCCATAACCAACGATTCCGAGCGTTGCTCCCCGGGTTCGGTGCATCGGCTGATTCAGTACGACATCATTCCAGCCGCCAGAAACTACGGTGTTGGTGTGCGGTACGAGGCGACGGTTGAGGGCAAGGATCATGCCGAGCGCATGATCGGTCACCTCATCCATGCAGTAATCAGGCACGTTCGTTACGACGATTCCCAGTTCGGTTGCTTTGGCGATATCGACATTGTCGACACCGATTCCATAACGAGCTGCAATTTTGCAGTTTGTAGCTACTTCAAGCACCTTCCCGGTTACCTGTGCAAAGCAGAACATGATCGCATCAACGTCGACAGCCAGCGCGGCAAGTGTTTCTTCTGAACCGTCAGGCGCAATCACAAGCTCGATGCCAGCCGCTTCCAGAACTTCGCGCTCTGGATCGGTCGAGGGCCACACGTAGTCAGTTATTAGTACTTTTGTAGTCATGGCGCCGAATGATACCTACCATTTGTTTGCCTTTCTCTTGGATACGAACGCAGTCATGTCTTTACCACCGAAGTTATTTCACTTTTCTGAAGATCCGAACATCGAAGTGTTCGCACCGCGTCCGCGGCCTCTGAATCCGATTACGGGACGCTAGTTGCACGAATCGGTAGTTTGGGCGATAGACGAGTGGCACTCCCCGATGTACTTCTTCCCACGTGAGTGCCCACGGCTTCTGTTGTGGCCTATCGAGGGTTCGACCGCAGCCGATATTCAGCATTGGATGGGGGAGTCACCACCAAGAATGGTCGCCTACATAGAATCAGTCTGGGTCGATCGATTTAGCACTTGCCAGCTATACCGATACGAACTGAGAATCATTGAACGACTGCAAGAAGTCGCACACTCGCTAACTTCTTCGCTTCACTTCTCGGCGATACGATACCGTAACGCCATCGAATGGGACCCGCCTATCTGAACAACAGCCGACTGTTAGGTAGTGTCCATCGACTTGAAGTGGCAGCCTTCAACAAAGAATTCGAAGAAGTCTGGCGCTGTTTCAAGCTCCACATGCTCGATAGTTGCTGTGAGCTTCTCGATCTCTTCTCGTTTCACAGTCGAAAGAAGCATGATCCCGGCACCTTCGAGCGCCGCGTTGCCAACCTTCTCGACTTTTTCAAGAGGCATATTTGCGATAAACCCGATATCTATCGCGTTCGACTCATCGACGTAATTGGCGAACCCACCGGCGAGATACAGCTTTTCGAATTTTTCGATCGGAAGCCCATACTCCCTGAGAACAATTGCCTGACCACAGTAGTTCGCGGCCTTCGCCTGAGCCAGCGCTGAAACATCTGCCCGTGAAATGGTCAGGTTGTTAACCACCGAAAATTCGTATTCCTTCGCACCATCGTTGAACTTGCCGAGATCGTTCATCAGATTAGTACGACGTAGTTCTGCAAGCAGGTCGATCAACCCTGATCCGCAGATTCCAATCGGATCAGCATCCCCGATTACCTGCGAATCCACTTCGCCGGTGTCATTTATCGTCACCCTTTCAACAGCGCCGTCGTATCCAGGCATGCCATAAGTTACCTCACCACCCTCAAACGCAGGACCGGCAGGGCACGACGCAGCGAGAAGTCGGTCGCGGTTGCCAATAACAACCTCAGTATTGGTTCCAACGTCGACAAGGATTATCGGCTCGATCTGATCTTCGATTCCAATCGCCAACAGGTCGGCCGCGGTATCTGCTCCCAGATGGGAAGAGATGAGCGGGCCGCCGTAGACGGTCGCCTTGGGGTGAATCCGGAGTCCAAGCGCAGCAGCAGTGGTCGATAGGGCAGTAGTCGTGCGCTGTTTCGCTCTGAATTCTTCCTCAACGGGGGATCGGTACGGGCGTTGCCCGATACTCTGTACATCGATACCAAAGAACAGTTCACGCATCGTGGTGTTGCCAACAGCTACGATTTCGAAAATTTGACGCCGGCGAATTTTCAGAGCGCGAACCATCTCACCAATCTCAAAGTTGATCGACGAAACCATTACCGCTCGCAGTTCACCGGCATCTTCACCACCGTCATAGACGATGCGATTCATGATGTCGCTGCCCCCGAACCGCTGTGGATTCTCGAACGAAGCCGTGTACTCAGTGTCACCCGATTCGAGATTCACAAGGTTCATTACGACAGTGGTCGTACCAACATCTATTGCAATTCCGTAGATTGCATCTCGGTACTTGTCCACGACCACAGGACCTTCCGCCCCCCCAACGAACACGACATCGTCTCCAACTCTCACGTAGGCCGGATTGATCTCAGTCTCGCGTTTCACTCCGGTGGTGAGTATTCGCGGCTGTCGGCGTAATACGGTGAATTCGATGTCGGCTTCTGGATCGGCAACACATGCCTGACAGGCGAGCCGATAGTTGCCCCGCAGGAACTTTTCTTCCTCAGTAGTAGTCGTGAGTGCATCCATGCCTTTTCGCACTTCGACGATACACTCGTGGCACTCCCCGGTTCGGCCACAGGAAGTCGGCACTCTTACTGAAAGAGAGTCAGCAAAGTCGAACAGTGAATCGTTCTTGTTTGCATCGAGCTTTTGGGTGTTTAGAAATATAGGGCTCAAGTCGGCAGGGCCTCAAATTTTCGGGAGTGCAGGAGAACTAATCTGGACTTCCCCAGAAAATATATTCACACAAAACGGAATTGAACTCGCCGGAACAGGCTACGTATCCCAGGCGTCACGATAGTCGATCAGGTCGCTACCGGCGCAAGCAGGCAGCGAAGTCGGATCGCTGGTGAAGAACTGGTTGCGGCAGCCGAACTTGGCTGTGCAACGGGAAGCGGCGTCTTTGTAGGGACATCGCGTCTGCATCACTTCGTCAGCGGTTTCAGCTATATCGCGATAGATGTTGTAGAGGCGATCCAAACTGGCGCGAGCTTTATCGGGATCCATTTTTGTATTCTCATCACGAGCCTGTTCGTTAGCCAATCGACATCTCCCAGCCCGTTCGAGACACTCACGGTGTTTGAGCGGCTAGTCCGAGTTCAATTCTCCCAGAAGCTTGACCAGCTCTTTCGCCTTGTCGACAGCATCGACTGCGTTGTCACCGTAGGCGTCGGCACCCATTTCATCGGCGAAATCCTGAGTAACAGGTGCGCCACCAACCATTATCCGAACTTCGTCTCGCATACCCATATCTTCAAAAGTCGCGATCGTGCGACCCATGTTAGGCATCGTGGTGGTCAACAGAGCCGACATTCCGACAACGTGCGCTGAGTGCTCTTCAGCAGCGTCGATGAAATCTTCTGGTGAAGAATCGACACCGATGTCGTGAACAACAAATCCAGCACCACGAAGCATCATGATGCAGAGGTTCTTGCCAATATCGTGCAGGTCGCCTTTGACGGTTCCCATGATTATAATTCCGGCGGGTTCAGCACCCGAAGCCGAAAGAATCGGCTCGATGTAGGTCATTCCCGCCTTCATTGCACGAGCAGCAACAAGCACTTCGGGAACGAAGATCAGGTTGTCACGGAACTTCACACCCACGATCGCCATGCCGTTCAGCAAGCCGTCGTCGAGCAGTTGATTCGCAGTAAAACCTTCGGCCAGTGCTTCCTGCGTAAGCCGATCGACTTCCGTATTGTTACCGACGATCAGCGCGTAAGCCATCTCCTGCATGATCGGCGCTGTGCCGTCGATTGCTTCGAAGATGTGCTTCCGTTCTCCGGGGTTGGTAACGAACTCGAATTCTCTGGCCAAGCCTTCGTGCGTAATCGGCATTAATTATCTCGAAATGTATGGATACGTGAACTAGTGGGATCGAAGAACAGCGTCGCTGTTCAACCAGTACCAATAAATAATTGTCTCATTGGAATGGCAGAAAATGAACTGAATTTTTTTGTGACGGTGTTCTGTAGGTGAATTAAGTCTTAGTTTTGACCGCGTTCGGCCACCCAATCTTCAATTGCAATGGGTATCTCAAGTAAATTTTCCAATTTGGTTTTCAGTGGAATGGCACATTCTGGACCAATCAGTTGAACGCCGGCGTCAAGAGCCGAGAAAACCTCAGCCCGAACCTCTTCAGGCCCTCTGGCATAGAGCGTAGTTGGGTTATTGATATTTCCCACCAACCGAATCTTGTCGCCAACAGCTGCCATCGCCTCGACCGGGTCGTTCTTGGAATCAAAATGGAAAGCTGCCATTCCGGTTTCCGCTATGTAAGGCATGCGATCAACCGTTGCGCCACAGATGTGAAGCATGATCGGAACCGAAAGCTCCTCTTCGAGTTCCTGGTGCATCTCTAGCAAGAATCGCCGGTAGTACTCGGCACTCACAAGGTCACCCGTTGCGTGATCGGGCAGGGTGAGCACGTCGGCACCGGCATCGATTTGCGCCTGACCGTAAAGAATGGTGATCTCTTTAAGGGCGTGCAGTGACTTCATCGTCTCGGCAGGGTCATCGACAGTCCCAAGAAGGAACGGCTCTACACCGAAAACGTGGTAGGCCAGCGTCCACGGTCCCATTGTTTTCCCAACGATCGCAACCTCGTCACCGAACTCTTGCTTAAGGATTCGAATGGAATCGGTTATCGCCTTGGAATCAGGGTGATCAAGGAAGTCAGACGGGATCTTCACGTCAGATGAATTTTTCCAGATCGGATTCGACATCCTGACCGTTGGCCAGTTGTCCTTTTGTTCCCACTGCATGTCACATCCGAGAGCCGATGACTCTTGAATGATCGAGAAATAAGGGGCAATAGTGTCGAAGCCCAGTTCGGTGTACGCCGTAGCGGCCAACCGTGCGTTCATTTCCGCATCTCGGTTGGCATCGGGGAACGGTGCCTCAACGAGGTCCATCAACTCGACGGTTGCAACGTTGGTAGGCGTGCAAACAGGTGGGCGGTCGACCGGTTCCCCAGCCAATGCTGACATTACTCGTTCACGAGATGTCATTTTTTCAATTACGGGAGACATTTATTTGTCCTGTGGACCATTCGTTATGAGTGGTGACTGAGCTGTTAGCTTGAAGCGAATCCGAGTGTTTGTGTATTCATCTGGCCAGCCATTTCGTCGGCTTCAAGTTGTGCCTCGACGGCGCTTACGTTTCGTGCGAGCGGAAGTATCAGACGAGCAAAATTGTCGTACTTTTTACCGTCTGGGAACGCAAATTTGTTCTTATCTACGCGCACACAGCCCGAGTAACGCATAAAGCCCCCAACCGCCGCCCGAACTCGCATCTCAGCTCGATCGGATTCGCCTTCTGCCGACACTGTGTAGACGTACTGGCCGTCTTCATCAGCACCCTCTATGACGAACAGTAGTTTGGTCTTGGTGTCCGGCGCAGTAATTCGGCCCGACGGTAGTTCGGCTGCGGGGTCTTTTTCGACCGCCGCAATAAACATAAACCGAAGTGCGCGGTCGACGTACAGATCTGAAATCAGTCGAAGTCGATCTGTGGTTCCTTCAACAGGCTCAACATCGCCGAGACGAACGCATCGATCACGTATTAGCTCGATACGAGCGTCAATTCCATCGATCGTGCTGTAAGACGAGATGGTCATCACGCCGTTTTTAATGAACAGCCCGATACTCACATCGTGAAAATGTGGATCCAGCGAGACGAGTTCGATACAGCTTCCGAGTTTCTTTACTTTCTCTGCAACTGTTGATGTGTGCACCAGCGGTGGCATCGATTATTACTCCAGACAGCCCAACAGGTTACTTACGGCGTGGTGTTAGCTACGCTCGCACAGATTGTACGAGAGCGCGGATGTGATCGGCAGTGGTTCCGCAGCATCCACCGAGGATATTTATCGGAAGATCAGCCAGCTTGCGGTAGTGCTCAGCCATAAATTCGGGTGTATCGAGGTAGCAGGTTTCACCGTTACGTATCACCGGCATGCCGGCATTCGATTGCACAACAAGGTACTTATCGGTGACTGCTCGCATTCGGGTCGCAATCTCCACCATTTTGTCGATACTAAGGCCGCAGTTTGTGCCAACAATATCGGCACCGGCTTCTTCCAAGCCTTCAACAGCCTGTTCCGGAGTTACGCCCATCATCGTGAAGTAGCCGCGCGGTCCCTTATCGAACACCATCGTTGCCATCACAACAAGTTTGGTTGCATCTTTGGCTGCACGAACTGCAATTGCAGCTTCTTCGATAGCCAGCTGAGTTTCGATCATCACAGCATCGGCGCCGCCATCTTCGAAAGCCTTCGACATCACGGCAAACGTGTCGTAAAGCTCATCTTCCGTCGCAGTTCCAAGTGGTTCGATGAATTCACCGGTTGGACCAATTGAACCTGAAACGAACTTTCCTTCTGGCGCTGCGGCTCGAGCCAGTTCGGCAGCTGCACGGTTCAGTTCATACAAACGCTCTTCAGCGCCGTAACGCTTGAGCATGAACTTGTTGCCACCAAACGTGTTTGTCAGAACTATGTCCGACCCAGCGTCAAAGTAATGCTGTGCCATGCCCTGAACCGTTTCGGGGCTATCGGCATTCATCAGTTCAGGACTTGCACCCGGTTCGAGACCGTTGTTCTGAAGGTAGGTTCCAGTTGCACCATCGAATATCAGCGTGTCGCCCGCTGCAAGTCGATCAAGAATGCCCGGTTTTCCGTCAGAAACTGCCAAGTGATTTCTCCAAGCTGTTAGTCGTTCTATCGATTGTTATCGAATTAGATGCCGAATAGATAAAAAGATCCGATGTAAATAAATGTAGTACCGATTACGATTCAACCCAATGGTCAATTGCACCCGGTTTAGGGTCTCTCGTGCCGTCGGATTGCATTTTGAGAATTCGTAGGATGAAGTTGGTGGGTATCTGCTCGAGCTTGATCGCAACAGATTCCGCCGAATCGGTAGCAGTGCCTTCTACATCTGAGTAAGGTCCGAAATCCCACGAATCCAGATATTCGTCAGTTCCCTGACTTCCGTCCTTCATCGCCACAGCATCTGCGGCTTTCTGAAACCGGTCGTCCAGCGGCCTCGAAACGCGGCCATCGTCGTCTTCCGCCTGAACCTGAACAGGAATTTCTTTCCAGTACATAACCCGTACGCGCGCCATCTTCGTCGCCTGTTCTTTCAAATTGCCGAACCGCAAACATTGAATTGACCAATAATCGTAGCATCGTGATCGTGCTTCGTTCGTTCAATCGGCGCAAAATCTCATAGTCGCCTATATCCTCGCATTGCCATTCAACACCAAAAAGGAGTCACCAGTAAGTGGCTGACAAAGCATTGCACTCACAAGATTCGAACGACACGATCAAGGTCGTGGTGCCTGATGACGACCCGCCGGTATTCGCCGATTCAGCTGCCCTGGCTCGACTCAGCCGAATTCGTAATGTCGAAGTTGAATCGTTTTTTGAACGACCCGGCAGCCCATATGATCTAATCGAACGCATTTCAGGGGCTCACACACTGATAGTCGCTCGAACCACGACTCGAGTCACCAACAACATCCTCGAAGCCGTTGTTCCGGATCTGAAACATATCGCTATATGGGGTACAGCAGCCGACCACATAGCGCTTGAATCGGCGCGTCGGCTCGGCGTAGTTGTCACCAATACCCCCAATGCCGCCACAGTTGCCGTAGCCGAACACGCTCTTGCGCTACTCATGTCGCTGGCAAGGAAAATCCCACAGCTCGATCTTCGAGTGAGGGAAGGGGAGTGGCCAGGCGGACAACTAACCCAATTGGCGGGGAAAACACTGGGTATAGTCGGAACCGGTGTGGTTGGAGTACGGCTGGCGCGCATTGCTGAAGGAATTGGCATGCGAATCCTGGTGAGTTCACTCAGCGAAACATTCACAAATGGTGAAAATTCGAACTGGACCGAAGTCAGTTTTTCAGAACTGCTGGCAAATTCAGATGCGGTATCTGTTCACGCTCGACTCACGCCGCAGACCCGTTTCATGTTCGGGGCACTGGAATTTTCCCGAATGAAGCCAACCGCGCTCTTCGTTAATACGGCACGTGGCCAATTGGTAAATTCCCGAGCTCTTGCCGAAGCACTGGCAAATGAAACGATCGCAGGAGCCGCTCTCGACGTGTTTAATAACGAACCGTTGGACCGAAATTCATTACTCGCACAGCTGCCGAACATCATACTCACGCCACACATAGCCGCAAACACAGGCGAGGCCCTAAACGTTTCACTGAATATGGTCGTCGATAACGTGATCGACTATCTTCAGGGTCGCGTACGCCATAAGGTCAGTTAATCTGGCGACGTTCCACCTGTTGGTTGAGCCATAAGTCTTCGCAAACCGTTGACACTTTGAACTACCCCTTCATATAATCTGACAGCTTAGTTTCATGCGATAGCTAGAAGTCTGTTTCTTGGCAACGCGCGTTTATCCGTGTGTGGCCTGTGTACAAACGTTCCATCTTCATATGAAACTGCGATACGACGTGGTGACCAGACTTTATGTTTGGTTTCCTGACAAGACCCAAACGTGGGGTCATTGCACGTCTGAGGAGGAAATTTTTGTTTAAGTTAGACAAGACGAGGCTCATTTTCGGGCTTCTGATAGGTGCAGCAATGACAGCTGTCATCGCTTGTGGTGGTGAAACCATCACAGTCGTTGAGACCGTCATTGTTGATAGAGAGGTCAAGGGTGACACGGTTGTTGAGACCGTTGTTGTGACCGAGAAGGGTGACACCGTCACTCTGATCGCTACTGCCACCTCGGTACCTGCAGAGGTTGAAGAGCCTCAAGAATTGATCAAGGCCCCGACAACCAAGACTCCTGCTGGAACAGTAGTAGTCGCTATTGGTGGTGACAACCTTGGTGCTGAAAACGGACGTGGTGCAAACCAGGCGTCAGACGGATACAAGAACATCGGCATCGCCGAAACAATGTTCCGTCGATCACCTGACGACAACCACCTACCGTGGATTGGTAAGAGCTTCACCATCGCGCCGGACCTTTCCAGCGCTACCATCAAGATCCAGACCGGAATTCCGTTCCAGGTTGTAGATGGATTTGATGCTGGTGACCTGACTGCGGCCGACGTTGCGTTCTCGATGAACGACCACAACGGTGCTACAAACCCTGAGTCCATTGGTGGACAGGCTGGTGACTTTGCCGGTCTCTGGGGCGAGTGGATTGCAGTTGACGACGAAACCATTACATTTGATTTCGTTGCATTTGATGGAACCTGGCAGCTTGACTATGCCAACCAGTCCGGACAGGCGTTCAACGTCTTCTCGGAACAGGCATTGTTGCAAAAGGGTGAAGACTGGGTCGCTGACCACGTGGTCGCAACCGGTCCTTTCCAGATCGAAGAATGGCTTCGTGACGAGTCCTACACCATCGTGAACCGACCTGGTACACACTGGTTGCCGGAACTCGAACCTAAGTCAGAACGTGTTCAGATTATTAGCGTTCCAGAGCCGGCAACACGACTGGCGCTTCTGCGCACAGGTGATGTCGACATCGCAAGCATTGAGCCTAAGGACGCAGCGAAGCTCGACCTTACGACCTTCACGCAGACTGATGCTGGTGGTTCTACACAGGTTGGTCTCTTCTTCTCAGGTAACCTCTGGGAAGATACATACGCCGGTGGCCCCCAGAAGGGCGAAACTCTTCCGGTAAAGGCAACCTTCGTTCACGACCTTCCATGGATTGGTTCGCCTGGCAAGCACGGTGACGATGACCTCGACCAGGCAAAGGCAATTCGCCGAGCCCTGGCTCTTGCAATCGACCGTGACCTTGTAAACGACTCGCTCGTCGCTGGCCTCGGTCAGCCCGTGCACGTCATGTACTTCTCTGCTTCGCACCCGAACTGGGATGCTAAGTGGGAGTACGCATACGACCCTGACGAGGCAATTGCCTTGATCAAGGCACAGGACCCGGACTACCAGAAGGGTTCTGCTAGCAAAGATGGCATCCTTGGCGAACACGCCTTTGAGATTTCCGTCTACGCACAGGGTGGATCACCAATGCGTGATGAAGTTGCGAACGCGGTTGCTGGCTTCTGGGCCGACATCGGACTCAAAACTTTCGCATTGCACTTCTCGTACCAGACCTTCCGACCGACCGTTGTTGGTCGAACCAACACTCACCCCTGGGTAACAGGTTGTGACAAAGGTAAAGAGTCGAACCCATGGCACTTCCCCAAGGGCCTTGTTCAGACGACTCTGACACGTGGTGGTTTCGGTTGTGGTTTCGAATCGCCAGTGATTCTTGACCTCTACACCAAGATGGCCGAAGCAGTCGACGTAGCAACTGCTACTGAGGCAGCAACGGTCTACCTGGACTACGTATACGACCAGAACCTCCAGCCCGGTATTGTTGCCGTGCCGGATGCGTTCTACTTCAACAACAGCAAGGTTAAGTCGTTCGAAATGGACGTAGCTGGTTCATCTAGCTTCAACTCCATCTGGAACATCGAAATCAAGTAGTTCGTTGATTGAGATGAGTTCAATTGCTCCGGTAATTGACTTGTAAATAAAGAGGAGGCCCACCATTTGGTGGGCCTCCTTGCATTTAAACCAGCTTTGTCATACGTATTCATGGCAGAAACATTAAAAGGAACGGGGCGATAGTGTGCGATTAACCTGAAAATTATGGTAGGCTCAGCGAGTTCAAAGAGCGGACACAATTTAGGGTGGTTAAGGAAACTAATGCGGCGCTTTATTATCAGAAGATTTCTATTCGGTCTGTTTAGTATTGTTGTCGCTACCCTAGCGGTTTTCTTCATATCGAGAGCTGCTGGCGACCCGCTAGATCTTTACGCTAACTCTGGGTACGGACTTTCCGCCGAGGGCGAAATTGCTATCCGAGCACGATTGGGCCTCGACAAGCCTGTCGTTTTTCAGTACACGCTGTGGCTGGGGCGGGCACTTACAGGCGATATGGGAGAAACCCTCCTTGACCGCAAGCCGGTATTCCGTGTTGTAACCGACAGACTGCCAGCCACCATTCACCTCGGTGGCACAGCGTATTTGCTGTCATTCTTTGTTGGTATACCGCTGGGCGTGCTCTCGGCAGTCAAGCGCGGATCTGGTTGGGACTATATGGGTAGATTCTTTGCCCTACTGGGTCAGGCGGTGCCACAATTCTGGCTAGGCCTTGTATTGATCTTGCTTTTCGCAGTTCACTGGGAGATATTCCCGGCCGCACTGAAGGGCGATGGGTTCTGGGATGTCAAACATCTGGTGCTGCCGACTATTACATTGGCATGGGGTGGGTTCGCGTTTTATACGAGAATCACCCGGTCAGCAATGCTTGAGGTGCTCGACTCAGAGTACGTTCGGCTCGCTAGAGCCAAAGGTGTCGGGAACACAGCTGTTATTTGGAAGCATGCGTTCAAAAACGCACTTATCCAGCCGCTCACAGGAATGACTCTGGGTGTGGTCGGCCTCCTCAACGGTGCAATCCTTACTGAGTCAATTTTCGCATGGCCCGGAATAGGCAACATGGCGATTACAGCAGTGAACAACAATGACTTCCCTGTACTTCAGGCGGTTGTCTTCTTCTTCACGATTCTGATTGTTGGGATGACTTTCATCTCTGATCTTTCTTACGCCTTTATCGACCCAAGGATTCGATACGACTAATCGTCGTCCAAATTTCGCTATCAACAAGTATTTAGTGCAGGCTCATGGCTCAACAGGCTGAAAATCAACCAACTACAACATCTTCGACTCACGCAGCAATAAATACGGAGGTTCGAGCACGCGCTAAGAGATCGGCACCGAGTCAGGTCTGGTACTTCGTTCGCCGATGGCCGGTTCTTCCACTGGTTGTAATGGTGGTGCTACTGGTTGCCGGAATATTCGCACCTTCTGTTGCTCCGGCCGATGAGATTGAGCAATCACTGGGCTTCCGAAACTACCCACCAACTTGGGGTAAAGCTACAGAGTTCAACGTGGTTCCAGATCCGGCTGATTACGATCTGACGATCACCAAGGAACGTTCTGCATACAACCGTGCGAAGAAAAACTCGTTCCCGAAGACGAAGTTCATTCTTGGCGGGGATAACCTCGGCAGGGACGTGCTTTCCAGGGTCATATTTGGTGCTCGAATATCGCTGAAAGTAACTGCGTACGCACTTACGAGTGGAATTATCGTTGGATCGGCACTAGGACTGGCAGCCGGATATTTTGGAGGCTGGACAGACGAGATATTAATGCGTCTGGTCGACTCTTGGAACGCGCTTCCATTTATCTTGATTGCGCTCGTGATTGCTCAGCAATTCTTACATAACGGGGGTGCGGCCGAGGGTGTCATTATTTTCCTTATCGCTCTTGTCGCATGGCCTCCATTCGTGAGACAGGTGCGGGCTGACGTGTTAACGATTAGATCGCTCGATTACGTGATGTCGGCTCGAACCGCAGGTGCTTCAAACCTGAGAATTATTTTGAAGCACATAGTGCCGGGCACATTTAGTACGATCCTCGTAGTGGCGTCCCTCCGTGTCGGTCAGTTGATCCTCACCGAGTCGACCCTCTCATTCCTGGGTGCAGGTATCCCAGACCCGATTCCTGCGTGGGGTAAGAGTGTGAGCGACGGCCGAAACTTCATCGAAGAAGCATGGTGGATTTCGTTCTTCCCAGGACTCGCAATCTTCCTGGTTGTGATGTCACTGAACTTCTTTGGTGACTGGCTACGAGACCGTCTCGACCCCAGGCTCCGACAGCTCGAATAGAGTCACTGATATCGAAAATCAAAGGAGGCGTCAGAATAAAAGTCTGGCGCCTCCTTTTTTGTGCTCAAATATCGGCGCGATTCTCCATGTAGACCGACCAGAATACGAGCTGCTTACGGCTATAATCGCTGCGCTAGCTGAGGGAGCGCAGTTTTCGTATTGAATTTCACTTGCGACAACAACACTCGAAATCGCCGGTTCGCAGAGGAGCCTTGAAAATAATGTCTGTTGGTTTTGTAGGCCTTGGAAACATGGGCCAGGGAATGGTCGACAACCTTCTTGAAAAGGGTGCCGATCTAACGGTATTCACTCGAACCCAATCTAAGATCGAGGCAATGATCGATCGCGGAGCCAAAGGTGCATCGTCGGTCGCAGAGCTGACGCAAAACGTCGATGTAGTGCTGGTGTGCCTTCCCGACGTCAAAACCTCGCATGACCTACTACTCGGCGATGACGGAGTATTCGCAAATGCTCGACCCGGTCAAGTCATTGTCGATCACGGCACAGTCGATATCGCAACATCCCGCGCTTGCGCCGAAGCGGCGGCGGCAAAGAACGCTCACTTCCTCGATGCCCCTATTTCGGGCGGTCCCGGAGGTGCAGCGGGTGGCACGCTGACAATCATGGTTGGTGGAACCGAAGAGGCATTCGAGCTGGCTCACGAGTATTTCTCCAATATGGGCGCAAACGTAAAACTGATGGGACCCACAGGTGCTGGAACCGCGATGAAGCTAATCAACCAGCTACTTGTCGGCATCCACACCGTAGCGGCAGCTGAAGCCTTCGCCCTGGCAAACTCGGCCGGTGTCGATGTTCAGGTCGCAGCCGATCTATTAGGCGTTAGCTGGGGTGGCAGCGCCATGATCGAACGGAGCGCTCCGATCACTGTGACTCGAGACTTCCCCGATTCTGCGGCCCCACTTCGACTGATCCACAAAGATTTGAACATCATCAAAGATCTTGCCAGCGGTGAGGGTCTTTCACTCGAACTGGCGCTCAAATCCGAAGAAATGTTCCAGTCGATGATGGATCGGGGCAAGATGGAACACGATATCGCAGCAGTGCTTGAAATAGTCGAAGAGCGCTCAAAGTAAGTCGGTCGCCAGCGACCATTTTTTTAATAACGATGGACTGGTGAGTGGCGAAACAATCACTATGCCCATCATTTCATCCCTACCAACTAGCAATAAACAAACAGGAACTCTCACGAATGGCAACTCATAAAATCGCAATCGTCAAAGGTGACGGCATTGGCGTCGACGTAGTGAACGAGGGCATGAAGGTCCTCGACGCGCTGGCACCAAAATACGGAATCACCTGGGACTACACAGAGTTTCCATGGAGTTCCGACTACTACTTCGAGCACGGACAGATGATGCCAGACGACGCTCTCGAGACTCTGGAATCATTCAACGCCGTTTTTCTTGGAGCCGTAGGGCACCCCGACATTCAAGACAACATCACGCTTGATGGCCTTCTGCTGCCCATACGCCGCCGTTTCGACCAGTACATCTGTCTCAGGCCGTCTGTGCTGTACCCGGGCGTTGAGTCGCCTCTGTCGGGCAAGAAGCCTTACGACATCGACCTGACCGTGATCCGTGAAAACACCGAAGGCGAATACCTGAACATCGGAGGATTCGCCTACCACAACACCCCCGATGAAGTGGCCGTGCAGACAGCTATCTACACCCGCAAAGGCTGCGAGCGGGCGATACGGTACGCGTTCGATCTGGCTCGTGAGCGCGGCAAGAAGAACCACGTCACGTCGATCACCAAGTCGAACGCACTCGGCTACATGACGATCTGGGACCGCACATTCGAAGAGGTTGCCGAGGAATACACCGACATCGATTCTGCTTCCCTGCTGATCGATGCCGCGTGCATGGATCTCGTACGCAGGCCCGAGATGTTCGATGTGATCGTTGCGCCAAACCTGTTCGGCGACATCATCACCGATATCGGAGCGATAATTTCTGGAAGTATGGGACTTGCCTCAAGTGCCAACATCAACCCCGACACCTCGGTTCCGTCGATGTTCGAGCCAACGCACGGTTCTGCGCCCGACATTGCGGGGCAGGGCATCGCAAACCCAATGGCTCAGATTCTCACAGCAGCAATGATGCTTCGACACCTGGGTGAAGAAGCCGCTGCGGCCGACGTAGATGCTGCGGTTCTTCAGCTGCTGGAGCAGGGCGAGATCGTCACTCCAGACCTCGGTGGATCATCAACAACCGAAGGCGTGGGCGACGCGATCGCCCAACTCGTTTCTAAATAGTCGACACTCAGGACAGGGCATCAAGATGGATCCTTTCGCAAAAGTTGAAATTGGCAGCACGGGCGTTTCTGTTCCGAGGCTTGGACTTGGGACGGCGCCGCTGAGTGGAATGGTGCTTGGTGATGGCCTGTATGGCGGCACAGCGCACGATGAGGCCGTTCGCATCATCAACCGTGCTCAGGAACTAGGCATCTCCTACGTGGATACTGCTCCTCTCTACGGTTCAGGTCGGGCCGAGGCACGCGTTGGCCAGTCAGCATTTGCGAACGCTGATCGGGATTCGTTTGTTATCTCAACGAAAATCGGGCGTGTACTCAATCCGGCTGATAGCGGTGTGTCTGCCGAAGACGACCCCGATGGTATCGGTGATCTTGATCCGGTAAACACCTGGACTCGCGACGATGTTCACCGTTCGATAGAAGATAGTCTCAAACGCCTGAATCTCGACAGAATAGACATCATCTATGTTCACGATCCCGACGTCGAAAGTTACGGTGAAGAGCAGGCAGTAAACGAGGCATTCCCGGCGCTTATCGAACTTCGAGAGCAGGGCGTGATCAAGGCGATTGGCTGCGGGATGAACGAATGGCAGATACCGCTCAAATTCATCCAACGGTTTGATCTCGACATTATCTTGCTTGCCGGACGCTACACACTTCTCGACCATTCTGGCCTGAGCGAGTTCCTGCCGGCGTGTGTGGAACGAGATGTGAAGATCACCGTTGGTGGTCCTTACAACTCCGGAATACTGGCTCGCGATCTCTCGAAGCCGGTAACTTTCAACTACGAACAGGCATCTAGCGATCTAGTTGATCAAGCTCGTAAGCTCACAGATATCTGTGTCGCCCACGGAGTCGATCTGAAAGCGGCGGCGTTGCAGTTCGTTCTCGCCCATCCAGCAATCGCAACCGCAGTGCCGGGCGCACAATCGATCGACGAGTTAGAGCAGAACATCGCGATGGTGCAGCAGGAAATTCCAGCCGGGTTATGGAGCGACATGCGTTCAGCTGGACTAATTCCCGACAACGCACCAACGCCCGAGTAGTTCGACCTCATTCTTCGAGTGCCGTGAGAATATTCTCCCATTTTGCCCTCAGCTAACCTTCTTGCACTTGCACGCTGCGCACTCGCGCTACGGACGCTAGCAATCTCAATAAATGGGTTGGGATAAGATGCGGGAAGCTGGTATTAGGTCAACTTGACCCTAATTTGGTGTCAAAGACGAATTCGAGGTGTGCTGTGGCGGACAAACAGACTCTGGCGCAGGTTTATCACGTAGTTATGTCGTGGTTCGTCAAAACTGGTCGCGCCCCGCACTTCACAGAGCTGGCTACAGAGTTTGGAGTCGATGCAGATACCGCGATTGAACTGCAATGTGACATGCTCGAAGAGATTGACGGACCGCACTGGGCAGATCCGGGCAGCGGTTTAATTGCGTGCTTCGATCCCTTTTCAAATATGCCGACGCAGTACCGTATTTCGGTGGACGGTGAACAAAAATGGTACGGCGAGTGAGGCCTTGCAACACTCGCCGTGAGCTGGTTATTCCCGGGGCAAGAGGTACGCATTGATGCCACCTGTCTTGATTGCCTTGAGCCGATGTCGCTGCGCATATAGGATGGCGAAGTATTAGAAGCAGTGCCTGCAACTCTTGGGGGGGCACCAAAAAAATGCCTTGGTCACCAAAGAAGGCGCTACGTGGCCAGACCTGTGAAGCCAGATGAATCTCTTCCGGTCGGAAGAGCGTGCAAAATCCTTGTCCCGGTACTCCAAAGATTGGGTCGATCACACAATGCCGATTGCCAGATTTGTGAAATATTTCGCGACGGATTATCAGCGGTTGAGGCTCGACCCCGACTATCTCATCAATCATGACGATCTGAAGATAACCAGAGACGCTCACCGCGCTATTCTGGACGACGAATGGGCTCGTTCGAATCCAGATTAGTCGCCCTCAGGCACTCACCCCGTGTGGAACCCGGCGTTGTGGCCAGCAACCTCAACGTGAGTCTCCACAGGCGTCTTTCCGATCAGGAAGTCGAAGTCGCAACCGTCCTGTGCCTGCGTGATGTGCTGCGAATACATCTTTCCGTATCCACGTTCGAAACCGCCATCGACAGCCGGTGTTGCAAGGTTTGCACGGCGACGATCCAGTTCCGCAGTGTCAACATTGAGATCAAGCACTTTGGCTTCAACATCAAGGGTGATCTCATCTCCGGTCTGAACCAACGCAAGAGTACCTCCAACGTGCGATTCCGGCGAAACGTGCAACACGATCGTTCCAAACGCCGTACCACTCATGCGAGCATCGGAAATTCGCACCATGTCACGAACGCCCTCGGCCAGTAGCTTCTTAGGCAGAGGCAGGAAACCGGCTTCTGGCATTCCGGGACCTCCAACGGGTCCTGCGCCTTTCATGACGAGAATGTCGTCTTTGGTTACATCAAGATCGGGATCATCAATGCGGTTTTTCAGATCAAGTGGGTTCTCAAACACGATCGCACGTCCCGTGTGCTTCAACAACTCGGGAGAAGCAGCTATGTGTTTGATCACAGCCCCGTCAGGAGCAAGCGAACCCTTCAACACCGTGAGCCCGCCTTCTTTGGCGAGTGGAGCCTCTGGCGAGAGCACGACGTCGTCGTTATAGCACTCGGCATCAGCAATGTTGTCACCCAGCGAATCGCCGGTCACCGTAAGACAATCGAGCTTCAACAGGCTCTCCATCTTCTTGAGAACTGCTTCAACACCGCCTGCGTAGAACAGGTCTTCCATCAGATACTTGCCACCCGGCTTCAGGTTCACGATCACCGGTGTGGACTCTGAAAGTTCGTTGAACCGTTCCAGAGGAAGCTTGATTCCCGATCGTCCCGCGATAGCGGTCAGGTGAATGATGGCGTTGGTAGAACCACCAGCAGCCAGCAACATTCGAATGGCGTTGTCGAACGCATCCTGCGTCATGATGTCGGAGGGTCGGATGCCCTTTTTTACCAGATCGACAGCAGCGCGACCAGAATCCTCAGCCAGAATCTTCCTTCGAGAATCAGCACCGGGAACAGCCGCTCCACCCGGCAGGCACATGCCAAGCGTTTCGACAATCGCACCCATGGTCGAAGCCGTACCCATCACCATGCAGTGGCCTGGCGAACGATAGATCGCTGCCTCCATGGAGTCGTAGTCTGCCTGTGTGATCGTTCCAGCTCGAAGCTCAGACCAGTAGCGCCTGCAGTCGGTGCAAGATCCCAGTTCCTCGCCTTTCCAGTTGCCCTTCAACTGTGGCCCACCGGTTAGAACGATGGCCGGCAGATCGGCCGAAGCTGCGCCCATGAGCATCGCTGGTGTCGTCTTGTCGCACCCTGAAAGCAGCACAACCCCGTCGATCGGCAACCCCCGAATCATCTCTTCTACGTCCATCGACATCAGGTTCCGGCAGAACATCGAAGTTGGCGAAAGAAAGAATTCACCAAGTGAAATAGTCGGAAATTCGATCGGGAAACCACCAGCAGCCAAAACACCACGCTTCACGTGCTCGGCCAGACCACGCAGGTGAGCGTTGCAATGAGTTGCTTCAGACCACGAGTTGGCGATACCAATTACGGGTCGACCCGCAAATGATTCTTCAGACCAGCCCTGGTTTTTCAAGCCCGCTCGATGAAGAAACCCTTCAAGATCTCTCGATCCAAACCACTCCGCTGATCGAAGAATTTTGCCGGTGGACTGGTAGGTTGCCATCAATTCATATCCTCATAATTGCCGTAAGTAATCTCAAGAGGCGGCGAGTCTAGCAAACAACTCGGTGTTATTTTGGTGCTACGAATCCTTTGGTGCCCGGCAATTACCTTGGCCCAGCCCAGCTCAACACAGAAAATCATCACCCAGACATGACAAGCCAGAACAACAGCCGATTTCCTGAACTCACAGTGAGCGGATCACCAAAACAGATGGGGCAGCAAATTGGCGAAAACTTCCGCAGCCAGATAGTCGAGCTATCAGAACTCGTACTCGAACGGTTCAACAAGGGGTCTGAATCCCCAATCACATGGACTCAGGCCGAAAACGCCGCTCGTAAAAGCTTTGCACGGGTCGGCGAGTACTTCCCGGATCCTCTCGATGAACTTCAGGGCACAGCAGATGCTGCCGGAGTACCTGTCGAACGTTTGATGGTTTTGAACGCCCGAAACATGCTGTCTGAAACCTCAGAGGGTTGTACGTCGATCATGGTTTCAGCTGAATCATCGGAAACGGGAAGTTGTTTTGCCGGTCAAAATTGGGACAACGACCCGGCGATGGCTCCGCTTTCGGCAGTAATAACCCGCAAGGGAGCCGGAAAGGCAGAATTCACAAGTTGGTTGCAGCCCGGAGTGGTCGCCTACATGGGCTTCAACTCGGCCGGCATTGGTATCTGCATGAACGCGTTGAACGGCGTTCGAGCCATACTCGAGTCGAAATCAACTGAAGAAGCGGTGAGCGTAGTCGAATCGGCACCCAGAGCGCTTACTGCCAACGCCGCGATGATCACAAGCAATGGTCCGCTAAACCTTGAAATCACGCCGGGGGCAGTTGAATCGATCAAAGCCGACGATTCCGGGATACTGGTTCACACCAACCACTGTGTTCACCCTTCACTCACTTCGCACAACGATGATTACGGCGATCGGATATACGGCCAGTCGTTCCAGCGTCGAGACCGAGGGCAGGATCTGCTTAGCAAGCTTTCAAAGGTCTCACTCAACGACGCCAAGTCGCTGCTCTCGGACCACGACGGCTTCCCGACGTCGATATGCCGACATCCAAACGATGACCCAAAAACCGGTTGGCAGCGCAGCGTTATTTCCATCATCCTTGAACCAGACGAAAATCGAATGCACGTTTCGCACGGCAATCCATGTGAGAACGCCTACGAAACGTACGACGCGGGTTAGTTGAGTTGTGAAACTCGGCTACCAGCACTCAGGAAATAAAAGGCCAGGTTAGTTCAGTTGAGATTCAGCAAGTCGGCGCTAATGGGTGCCGGGCTCGGGTTCGTGATGGGGATAACGTTTTTGATTATTTCGCTATTCCAGTTCGACGATGCCGAAACGAACGCAAAAGACGTTGCGATGGTTAGCGTGCTATTCGGAATACCGTTCTCGGTGATAATCGGCCTGGGAATTGGCTGGGCATGGGGGAAGTTCCTCGGCCCGAACAGCCTGAACTAGCGGTTATCGTTTCAGTCGAATCGCCCGCAGAATGCGAGTCAAAATACCCTTTGGGCCCGATTCAGCGTCGCGCTTCAATCGGTTAGCGGTGCATTCGGCGCAGGTGCAATAGGGCGGATGTTGTCGGCCTCGGTATGCTCGTTCGTCCAAAGTGCGTGTTCGCTTTCTGGTTTCATCGACAGGACTCGGCGCGCTCCGAATCGTTAACGCTTGCAACAGTTTAGATGCGAATTGTCCAGGGTCTACCCGGAAATCCAAGAATCTGAGCCAAACGCGCAAAACCCTCCGTTGATATCAAAAAGATTACGGTGGGTCGATTAGCGGTTGCTGCTGTGTCGACTAGGCAGACCGAGCAAGAAGCGGTGGCTCTTGCTGGTTGGAAGCCACGTTAGCGGCCTTAAGGGCCCAGTTCACACACACATCTCAACTTCGCCAGGTTCCTAGGGCTTAGTGACATAGTCACGCACACCGAGTTGAACTACTTTCACCATATTCTGGCGATCGCCCTGAGCGGTGACCGTGATCACGGGGAGCGATGAACTCGCTGGCTGGTCTTTCAAACGGCGGAGAGTCTCCAGACCGTCCATCCCGGGCATAGCGATGTCGAGCAGAACAACATCAGGTTTCGCGTCCGCAATAACCTCAAGGGCATTCAGGCCATCAACAGCCTGCAACACCTCGTGACCCTCTTATTCGAGAATCTCGGCGAGTGCTTCGCGGATTTCTTCATGATCATCAACGACAAGAATCGTCGGCATGGTTCTTTCCTGTACTTTCGTAATCCCGGTCACATTCACATTCGAAATATGAACGTTTCTCAGGCAGTTCCTCATACCTATACTCAGCCAATCTCGCGTCCTCAGGCGCGACTTCTCGTTTTGCCCAGGTGTGAATAAGATTTGCTGCATCTGGTGTGACAAACGCGATTTGAGGTGATGGTCTTACCTCCTAACATTCCCACGAGGCATGGGATTTCACTCATGCCGAAAACCGGTATTTGAGGAAATCTCACGATGCTTGCAAAAACTCGCACCTGTGCTCTCGTTGGATTCGATAGGGTACTGGTTGAAACCGAGGTCGATATCCCTCCGGGATTGCCGAAGGCAGTTAGCAGGTACCAACGTCGTATCTCAGGTCCGTTGCTCGATCGTTTCGATATTTTCGTTGATGTACCGCGAGTCGAGTACGAAAAGCTAATCACACCACCGTCGTCGGAGAATTCAGATGTGGTGCGCGAGCGAATTTCACGGGCGATAGCTATTCAGAGAAAACGGTTTGCCGACACACGTCTGGCATCGAATTCGGATATGGGACCGGGCGAGGTGTGGAATCACTGCGAAGTCGAAGAGTCGGCTCAGGCGTTAACGCAGATGGCCATGAAGCAGCTGACATTGCCCGCGCGTGGTCTTCACAGGGTCTCCAAAGTAGCTCGCACTATTGCCGACCTCGCTGATTCACCCGACATTCTGACTCCGCATGTCGTCGAAGCCCTACAGTACCGACCCAGACTGACCGCCTGAACATGCATTAAGAATGGCGAGAACGCACGCACTCGTGTAAAACCAGTGTGTGCTTATTACTAATTCCGCTGACGTCGCAGATTTCTGTGCCATAGCCGCCAAATCGGACTTCATCACAGTCGACACAGAGTTCGTACGAGAAAAGACCTATTGGCCAATTCTGTGCCTGATTCAGGTGGCAACTCGCGACGAAGCTGTCGCAATCGACCCGCTTGCCAACGGACTGGATCTCGAACCGCTCTACGATCTGATGAGAAACACGAAAGTGTTGAAAGTGTTCCACTCTGCGAGTCAGGACATGCAGATCTTGTTCAACGCCAGCGGTGGAATGGTCGAGCCGGTATTCGACACTCAAATAGCGGCAATGGTCAGCGGTTACGGCGATCAACCAGCATATGCGACATTGGTGCAACGTATTGTCGGTGAAACGATCGACAAACGATCGCAAATGACCGACTGGTCAAGACGGCCGCTCACAGAACATCAGGTCGAATACGCCATCGGTGATGTTACGCATCTCACTCACATCTACGACAAGCTAGTTTCGGAGCTTGAAAAGTCGGATCGCGTCAGTTGGGCTCACGAGGAAATGGGTCACCTCCGAAACAAGGATCTATACGACGTGGACCCGCGGGAACTGTGGCGAAAAGTACGACTTCGTCGCCCCTCTCGAAGGGCACTCGCAGTGCTACGAGAAATCACCGAATGGCGAGAACTCAGCGCTCAACGAAGAGATATTCCCAAGGGCTGGGTGTGCCGCGATGAAGCACTCGCCGAAATCGCCCTGAACACACCGCAAACTTCCGCTGCGTTGGAACGAGTCAGAGGTGTCAACGAGCGATTCGCCAACGGACGTGACGGCAAATCACTTCTCGAAGCGGTGCGAATCGGACTTGAACTGCCTGACGATAAATGTCCCGATCCTGAAAAGGGGCGTCCACCCATCAGAGGCCACGAAACGCTGGTCGCCCTACTTCAGGCACTCCTGAAACTACGCTGCGACGAAAATGGTGTAGCGGCACAGATGGTCGCCAACAGAAAAGAACTCGATCGCATCGCTACTGAAGAAGAACCAGACGTCAGAACCCTCTCCGGGTGGCGGCGAGAAATTTACGGCAACGACGCAATAGCGCTTAAAAAGGGTGAAATAGCACTTACTGCCGACGGACTCAGCGTTCGAGTAGTGCCTGCCTGAACCTGCATCACGGCTCGAGTCGATCTATACTCGGCAATATAAATGTAAGTTCTCGATTTCTAGTCAGCAGGAAACGATCCGATGGTCAACGCGCTCAAAGGCGATGTATTCATTACTGGTGCAGCAAGAACGCCACTTGGCAACTTTCAGGGCGCTATTTCTGAAGTCGCAGCTACAGAGCTGGGCTCAACGGCAATAAAGGCCGCAGTCGATCGCTCGGGCCTCGACACTGGAGACATCGAGTACACAGTGATGGGCAATTTGCTTTCCTCTGGGCTCGGCCAAACTCCAGCCCGCCAGGCCGCTATCGGAGCCGATATTCCCAACACCGCCTCGGCGCTCACCATCAACAAGGCGTGTGCATCTGGCATGCAAGCTGTCATTCTGGCGTCCCAAACAATCCAACTCGGCGAAGCATCCAGCGTTATTGCGGGTGGCATGGAAAACATGAGCGCAGCTCCGCACCTGCTGCTGAACAGCAGAACAGGCCAGCGACTTGGCGACACCAAGCTTGTCGACTCCATGATTCACGACGGTCTCTGGTGCCCATTCGAAAACCGGCACATGGGAAGCTCCGCAGAAGCTATTAGCGAAAAGTATTCCGTATCTCGTGAAGCACAGGACGAATTTTCCGAGCGCAGCCACCGATTGGCATCAACGGCATCGGCAGAAGGCTCGTTCTCTGATGAAATAGCGCCAGTTGAAGTTGTCGGTCGTCGCGGAAAGATCACCATCGTAGACACTGACGAAGGTCCTCGATCCGACACCACAGTGGAAGGGCTAGCAAAGCTTCCCGCAGTCTTCCCGCCCAACGCCACAGTAACCCCCGGAAACGCATCGTCTATTAGTGATGGCGCAGCGGCGGTTGTTGTTGTCAATGAGCAGGGTGCGGCGAAGAGTTCAACAGGCCCGATCGCTCGCATCACGGGTTACGCCCACGCAGCGAATGAACCCGGGATGCTGTTTGATGCTCCTCGAATCGCCGTTACAAAACTACTTGAAAAGACAGCATTGTCGCTCGATGATTTCGATCTGATCGAAGTGAACGAGGCGTTTGCCGCTCAGGTACTGGCAAATGGTCAGGCACTGAAATGGGATTGGGACCGCGTGAATCTTCGTGGTGGTGCGATCGCCCTTGGGCACCCGATCGGCGCTAGCGGCTCACGAATTCTCGTTACGCTCATGTACGGCCTTCAGGCAGCACAGGGCAAGAACGGTCTCGCCGTAATCTGTCACGCCGGTGGCGGTGCCGTAGCAATGAGCATCTCACTCCAGTAATCACTTAATTTCGCGTATTCGAAAGACCAGAGGAAACGATTAATGGCATTCGATCCCAGCCAGATGGACGTTCTAGATCGTCGGAAGGTTGAAGCGATGATCCTCGGCCCAATGCTTCGAGCGTTTCAAAAAGAGATAGGCGCCGAGAAGACCAACGAGATCGCCAGAAACGTAATTACTGATCTTGCTCGTGAACAAGGGTCACAGTTCGCGTCAGGTATCGGATCAAATGGACTGGAAGACTACGCATCGAACAAGGACGCCTGGCGACGGCATGGTGCCCTGGAAGTCGAGATCATAGAAAGTAACGATTCGAAGTACTCGTTTGATGTAATTCGCTGCAAGTACGCCGAGATGTACAACGAGCTTGGATTTGGGGATCTTGGTGGAATATTTTCCTGCACCAGAGACTTCGAATTCGCCACTGGTTTCAACTCGAAAGTGAAGCTCGAGCGCACGCAAACCATAATGCAGGGCGCATCGCACTGCGACTTCAGATACATGCTCGAAAAACCGTCTTCATAATCAGTAATTCTCGGCAACCAATCACAATCAACATTTGATCCGTACAATCATTAATCGCTTCTCATTCTCGAAGGACTGCTCGAATTGCAACAACTAACGTGTCCGGTAGATCAACTTCTTCTCGTCGATTCAAAAACTTCTGGTGAAGAATCGTCAGAATGCACCACGTGCGAAGGTGTCTGGCTAACTACCCATGCTCTTGAGTCGCTCGAAGACAATGCAGCCAGCGACGATATGGTCAAAGGCCAACGCCAGTACGGAAAGCAAATCGTTGAGCATCTCTGCCCACACTGTGGCGAAGCGATGATCCGGTTTAGGTACCGTGGCTACAACCTCGAAATAGAAGCTTGCCCCGCTGACGCAGGATTCTGGTTAGACAAAAAGGAAGACAGTGAGATACGGGACGTTATGAAGCAACGAGGGTCCAATCTCAACAGGTCGGCATCAGCAGAAAAAAGCTGGCATAGAGCGCGTCGAGGCACAAAACTCAGTCTTGTCCAGCGTGTAAAGCAGCTTTTCGGCTTCCACTAAGTTGAAATTGCATCATGTTTGATACTGACCGCGGAAGCGCTGACATAACCCTTTGTATATTCCCTCATCTTCGAGAGTTCATAGCTATTGATGCGCGAAAAAACCGCTCAGGCGGCCCGGCAGTACTAAGCCTGTCGATTTCCAACATTCTTGGCGAAGAGTTCTACACCGGCGTCGAACGGGATTTCTCCAAACTTCTCCGTCGCCACGACATAGGCTTTCTTGAACTAATGGGAATTCCTCAGCAGGTCGAGGCCGTAGTTCGGGCAAATTTGCTAAAGCGGATCATCGCTGAGTTGGGAATACTGCCTGCCGAAGATTCAAAAAATCCCGGTGGCACTGTAGGAGTTCTCTTTTTCGCAGGAACTCTGCTTTCGTTCGAAGTTGGTCAGTTGCGGGAAGCCACCCGCGAACTATTCGGCAAAAAGCTCTCACCGGTGACGCTAGAGCAGCTAAATGACCAGCTGATCAATCTGATGGAAAAAGAACAAAAAACTGTCAGTGATACCTCCCAGCAAGATCTCGCCGGCCTCATTTCAGGCAAGAGCGGTCCCTACGTCACACTCTGGGAAAGTAGAGGGAAGTAGCGCCCGCTTAGTTTGCGCAACCTCCCGATCTGTATCGTCTGTGTTCAGTTACGAACCACTTAGCCGCGACGCACGTCACTGCGTGGCATTCAAACGAACACGACGTACACCCTCATGGAAGATTCCTTCCTCGACAATTTATTAGGCAACCCGGCTGATGGCACCTTCATGGCGTGGCTGGTCGAAGGAGGTCTCTGGACCTTCTTAATTGCGCTTGGGGCTGTTCTGGCATGGTGGATAATCCGCCGGATGTTACGCCGCGGCCTGAGACAGGCCGTTCGAGGGCTTGATCAACACGAAGCAACTGCGGATGTTGGCATGGCCGTTCAGGCTGCAGATTCGTGGATATCCAACTTTTTGGTAGCCGGGGTGATCGCCGCCGCCGCGATTCTCGGAATACTCCATGTCCTTGGTAACAACGTCGATCCCGCCATCGATTACTTGAAAGGCGCAGGCGCTACCACCGGAAACTGGCTGGTAACCGATGGTCTTCGAATCGTATTGATCCTGTTCATGAGCTGGGTAGTGACTCGAATTGCCAGACGAGTAATTCCGCGACTCCTGTCATCAGTAATGCTCGGTCAGGCATCGACAGCGGACCATGACGAGGTGATGAAACGTTCGGAAACCCTGTCGAGCGTATTTGTTGGTGGTGCCGTGAGCCTGATATACGTGTCGGCGCTGTTCATGGTGCTAACCGAACTGGGAGTACCGATCGGACCCGTGCTCGGAGGATTCGGAATCGCCGGTATCGCCGTCGGGTTTGGAGCCCAGTATCTTGTTCGCGATCTTATCGCTGGTGTATTCATACTCGCCGAAAACCAGTACAGGACTGGCGACGTCGTGACTCTCTCGGGCATCTCGGGTCTGGTCGAATCGATCAACCTGCGCCGAACTGTGATTAGAGACCTAGACGGTCAGGTTCATGTCATTCCGAACGGCGAAATCACAGTCGCTTCGAACAAGACGAAGTACTGGTCGCGGGTGAATCTGGATGTGGGCGTCGCTTACAAAGAAGACGTCAACCGGGTTGTCGAAGTGTTGAACGACATTGGTGAAGAGATCGCAGCCGACCCGTACTACGGCCTGATGCTGATCACCCCACCACAGGTACTTCGCCTGAACTCGCTTGATGATTCGGCTGTTACTTTCAAGATGCTGGGCGACTGTAAGCCGATGAAACAGTGGGAGATCATGGGCGAGATGCGAAAGCGCATTAAGATTCGCCTCGACGCTGAAGGAATTGAGATTCCGTTCCCACACCAGACGGTTTACTGGGGTGAGGCACAGCCCCCGTTCCGACCGGATGTTGCGGTACAAGATTCTGTTCAGGTGGCGCGTCCCGCACCGTCGGCACCGCTCCCACCAGAGACTATTGGCCCAGTTACCCCGCAGCCAGCTATCCCCGACAAATCAGTTGACGATGTAGCAATGACGCCCGAACTTCGTGAAGAGTTACTGGCCGCACTAGCGATAGCCACGAGCGCCCGAGTCGGCGATTCAGACCCCGACGCTCGCACCCGCATGCAGCTGATCGACACTATCGACAGCGAATAGTCTCAAGCATCGTGATTTGTCATCCTGGCAATTAGCGTTTTGCCAGCGATAATCTGAAACTCCAATTGGCCAGCAGTCATGGCTCCAACAGTTGCTGTTAGCGCTTTCGAACGTCGCTGTCTGGATTCAGCCGATTCGCTCGCAGCTGCGGCCATCGCTTCGGTAATTGCTCCGACATCGGCAAAATCAACCAGAGTGGCGCTGTCACCAAACCAATCAGCAGTAACACTGGAATTGCTCAGAATCATTCCTCCATCAGATGAATTCAAGACAGCGCCATCAAGTGCTGCACGCCCAATTCCATCGACCACCGGCACCGAAACTAGCGTGTCGTACACACTCAAAGCTGCAACCGCACGATAGAAGTTACTTTCTTCGGACACTCGTACTGGTTGATTCACTCCGGTTTTTTCATTGACCCGTCGAGCTGCACGCCTCACTTCATTCGACAGTCGCTTGTAGGCAGAAATATGCGAAGGCCCCGGTGTAAGAAACAGAAGGTAACGAACGTCGCTGGCCAGTTCAGGATTCTGCTTAAGAAGTTCGCCAAAGGCGTTGATGGAGCGAACAATGTTCCTGTGCGGCTCCGAGCGATCAACAGTCACAAATGTATGCCGGATGCTCTCGTCCGCCAGATCGTTCACAAATCGCTGGGGGCGAGATGTCGCTATAAGAGATTTGAACTGCTGGAGGCGAACCGCTGGTCGCGAGACGCCTACAAGTAGTTTGCGCCCTTTGAACGAAACTACTTTGTACGGAACGGTACTGGAGTCGGTCACCTCTATCGCATCCTGCAGAAACTCGTTCAAACAAGCGATAAACGCGTTTATGTCCCGTTTCGAAGGCAACCAGAGTTCGTTGGCCGACAACATACTTTCCAGAATTTGAACTCGCCATGCCGCCGGCAAGATCTCCAGATCAGATGGCCATGGCCACGGGGTGTCGAGTGAATGTTGGATTATCGAATCGGGATGCCTTTCCCGAACCATCCCCGGAACTGATATCAACTGGTAGTCCTGGCTAACCAGCACAAAGGGTTTTTCGCTGGCGTTCTGCGAAATAGCATCAGCGAACATCGTGTTCACAGCCCGGAAACCGTTGTCCCAGGCATCGTGTTCCTGAGCACCTATCGTCGGCGTGAACGTCGGGCTCCATGAACGATGAAACAAGAACCACAACAACGGATTGCAAATGACGTTGTAAAACTTGTGATGAACACGTCGGGGTGGCGCTACAAGATGTACTTCGTGGGCATCTGGAATTTGGTCAGATTCGAGTAGACCCTGTTCGGAAGAAAGCGTCTGAACAGCTTTCCTGTCGGCACTACTAACTGCGCCAGATATCCAGGTGAGATTCAGCCCATCAAGCGCCTCGTCAGCCAAGTTGAAATCGCGTTTTACCGCAAGTTGACCCGTATCATCCTCGAAATAACTAAACGGACCTCGATTACTCGCTACCATGATCCTACGATCTAAATTAAGCCGTTTAGGCATACGAGAATCGTCGTTTTCGTGACGAATGTCAGATTTACCTTGAGAATTATCACCGCTTCGTTGAGCCATGGAATGTGCCCTGCCGCTGATCCGATTCCTGCCTTCTTAGCAGGCGAATCGCGGTGGTCTGTTGATTTGTAACCCGAATTCAATCACTCCTGTAGATCGCAGTCAAAGTTAAGATGGCGCAAAACATCTTTGACACACGAATTGAGCACTAACTAAAATCAGTTGTTCGATTCGGCTCTGACCGAGTATTCGATTACCAATTGCGTGCAGTTCGGAGAAAAATGACCTCCAGCCCTCCAAAAACAGCAGATGAACTACGAGAGTCTTTCCTTTCGTTCTTCGAAGGCCACGACCACCTTCGAATGCCTTCTGCATCGCTGATTCCTGCCGCAGACCCAACCCTGTTGCTCATCAATTCGGGCATGGCGCAGTTCAAGCCGTATTTTTCTGGGGAAAAAGAACCGCCGCACCCGCGGGTAGCAACATCTCAGAAGTGCTTCAGAACAACCGATATCGAAGAAGTTGGCGACGATACCCACCTCACGATGTTCGAGATGCTCGGTAACTTCAGCTTCGGGGACTATTTCAAAAAAGAAGCCTGTGCATGGGCGCTCGAACTCCTAACGAAGCAGTTCGGACTTGATCCAGAGCGTCTGTACTACACCGTCTACACAACCGACGATGAAGCCGAACAAATCTGGCTCGACCTTGGCATTCCGGCCGATCGTATTTATCGTTTTGGCGATGAAGACAACTGGTGGGGACCTGCCGGTGACGAGGGTGTTTGCGGCCCCAGTTCCGAGATCAACTACTACCGTGGTTCGCTCGACGATGTTCCGGCTGTAGACGATCCGGCCAGGGACGGCGAGTGGGGACCGAATTACCACGACGACTTCATAGAGTTGTACAACCTCGTTTTTACGACGTACTACCGTGATCTCGACGGCAATGACACTCTTTTGCCTGCAAAGAACATCGACACTGGTCTCGGACTCGAGCGAACTCTCGCGATTCTGAACCAACAGGCGAATGTCTACGAAACGGATGTGTTCCGACCGATCATCGCCCATGTTGAACATATATCGGGCAAAGCGTGGGGACAGGATGTAGCAATCGACCGTGCAATTCGAGTTGTTGCTGAGCACGCACGATCAGCGTCGTTTTTGATCGGCGACGGAGTGATACCTGGCAACTCCGGGCGTGGCTACGTTCTACGACGTTTGATTCGTCGGGGAATGCTGTTTGGGCGCGAACTAGGCGTGGACACACCGATGCTGTCGATCGTTTCGAAAACCGTTTCCGACCACATGGGCCACGTCTACCCGGAACTGGTTGGCAACTACGATTTCATCAAGGACGTCCTGGAAAAAGAAGAAAGCAACTTCTCCCGAACACTCGAATTCGGCGCACAGGTACTTTCGGGAATGATCGATTACCGCACAGCCAATCCAGACGCGTTCGAACAAATCAAAGATGGCAAGAAACTAAAATCACCAGCTGGCGACGATGCCCGTTCGGTTGGAACTCGACAGGCGATATCTGAAATAGAACGGCTCGCGGAATTGGGCGATACTGACGCAATAGACGACTGGCGCAGCAATATTTCCGGAGCCGAGGCGTTCGTTCTGTACGACACCTACGGCTACCCGATTGAAGTTACTGATGAAGTTGTCGGTGATGCCAAAATGTCGGTCGACCGTGATGGCTTCGACTCCGAAATGGAAGCCCAACGAGAACGTGGTCGAGCCGCTGGAGGGTTCGGTGGCAAGATCGAAGCCACCCGCGTCTACGAAAAACTCGGGCTCGAAAACACTCCCTTTGTTGGCTACGAAACACTGGTATCCAACACATCGATCGCCGCAATCGTCAAAGACGGCACACCCGTCGACTCCGCCAATGAAGGTGATGAAGTCGAAATCATCCTGGCCGAAACGCCGTTCTACGCAGCTCGTGGTGGGCAGGTTGGCGACACCGGCGTAATTTCAGGCGAAGGTTTCGAAATATCCATTACCGATACGCTGGCACCATACGGCCACGTGAATGTTCATTACGGCACAGTCGCCTCTGGTTCTCTAGTAAAAGGCACTAGTGCCACCGCCACGGTCGACGGAGAGCGACGAGAACGTATTCGCCGCAATCACACAGCTACCCACCTCGTACACGCTGCACTACGTGAAATCGTAGGTAGTCACGTTCGACAGGCTGGATCAGTGGTTGATCCCGATCGTCTGCGGTTCGACTACACCAACATGCAGGCGCTATCGCAAGAACAGATCAGGGCAGTGCAGGATCGCGTAAACGAAAAGATTCGCCTGAACCGTGACGTCGAAGTCCACTGGACAACTTACGGAAAAGCAGTAGACGAAGGCGCACTTGCGTTCTTTGGCGACACATATGACAACGAAGTCCGCACCATTAAGATCGATGCCCCGTGGAGTTACGAACTCTGCGGTGGTACGCACATGGATCACACCGGTGGAATCGGAACGTTCGTCATCATCTCAGAAACCGGAATCGGATCGGGAATGCGCCGAATGGAAGCGATCACCGGTCTTGCCTCTGAACAGGCAATTTTCGAGCGATTTGGTGCTCTTGATGAAATAGCTTCGAAATTCAGAGTGACGTCATCAGAGGCCAGCGCCCGAGTCGACACACTGAACAATGACCTGAGCAAAGCCCGCAAGCAGGTGGCGCAGCTCGAAGAGCAGCTACTGCAGACCAGTATTGGAGGTGGAAGTGCCAACAACTCGGCGAATAGCTTCGAACTCGAAGCAAACGGAACCAAAATTCACGTTGAAGTGAGCGAGGTTCCAGCTTCGAACGTGGGTGCTCTTCGCAAAACAGGAGATCACCTAAAAAAGCAGATAGGCAAGGGTGTTGTTGTTCTCGGCAGCGTGATCGAAGGTCGCCCGATGGTCGTTGTTATGGCAACCGACGACATGGTCAAAGCCGGGATTCACTCCGGAAACATCGCAAGGGAAATCGCCAGCAAGATGGGCGGTGGTGGCGGCGGAAGCCCGGCTGTCGCTCAGGCGGGTGGCAAGAACGCCGATCAACTTGCCGAAGCGCTCGCATCAACCGAAGACATCATTCGAGCTTCTCTCAGTAATGTATCAGGGAGCTAGCTATCGCTGACACCGGACGCCTGCTCGGAGTTGACTACGGCGATGCCAGAATCGGTCTTGCTATCAGCGACCCGACCGGCACGATCGCGACTCCTATCGAAGCGATAAAAGCTGCGGGTTTGGCAGACGCAGAGAACATCTCTAAGATTGCGACTGAAATCGAGGCTCGAGGAATAGTCGTGGGTTTACCGCTTTCTCTCGATGGATCACAGGGTCTAGCGGCTCGAAAAGTCAACGCGTTTTGCGCCAGGCTTCGGAAAACTACCGATCTTCAGGTGATCGCCTGGGATGAAAGAATGACGACTGTAGCAGCCCATTCCCTTCTCAGGGCTGCTGGAAAATCGCCATCGAAAGCCCGCGGTAAAGAGCGGGGCAAGATTGACTCGGCATCTGCAGCAATTATCCTCGACTCGTACATGCAGTCGATATCGAACAAACATTGAATATTAGATCGAACAACGGAGCGATATGAGCAGCAACATCGGCGTAATGGGACACCCCATCGGGCACACGAAATCACCTGTATTCCAACAGGCTGGCCTCGATGAACTCGGCATCAAAGAAACGTTTGAAGCCTGGGATGTTGCCCCCGAGGATCTCGAAGCGAAGGTCGCTACCTTCCGAGCCGAGGGTTTTATAGCCGCATGCGTTACGTTACCGCACAAGCAGGCTGTAATGCCTCTAGTCGACGAACTCACCGAGGCTGCCGAAGCTGTGGGCGCAGTCAACTGGATATTCAATCGCGATGGCAAGCTTGTTGGTCACAACACCGACGGTACTGGCTTTCTTCGAGCGCTCAAGGAAAAGGCTGGTTTCGACCCCGAAGGCGTTGATGCAGTTGTGTTTGGAGCCGGAGGAGCCGCACGAGCGATTGTTTACGCCCTGAAAACAACTGGTGTCGCCCGACTCACCATCGCAAACCGAACTCTTGAGAAGGCTCAGATTCTGGCATCAGAATTCTCGGAAGGGCGTTTCAAACCCACTGCCATCGGCATGGATCGTGACGAACTCGCAAACTACGTGCCCTACGCAACTTTGCTGGTGAATACGACTTCTCTCGGCATGGCTGGTGGGCCTGCAGAACTCGCGACCCCAGCAACGGCCGACATGATTTCCGCCGATACGGTGGGATATGACGCCGTGTACGCCCCACCCGAGACCAAATTCCTGCGGGAGGTCGAAGAGGCCGGTGGCACTCCAGCGGGTGGGATGACGATGCTCGTGTTCCAGGGAATCGAAGGATTCGAGATGGCGACGGGGAAATCGGCTCCAGTCGACATCATGTTTGCTGCAATCGAGAAGGCTTTGAGATCCAGTTAGCCGAATATAGTTTCTGGCAACTGCCTATAATCGATGCCTGAATCTTTCGATTTTGTGACGGAGAACGTCGCTGCGGAGCACATCCAACGCTAATTCGCCACACACACGTCTGGCCCAACAATCGCTAAATAGTCCAAAAAGTAACGAGAAGCAAAACGAATGACGACATTTCGATACCTGACGGCCGGTGAATCACACGGTCCTGGCCTCACGGTAATTGTTGAGGGAATGCCCGCCGGACTCGAAATAACCGAGGAGTACATCGAAAAACAGATGGCTCGGCGGCAAAAAGGCTACGGCTCGGGCGGTCGGATGAAGATCGAAAAGGATCGCGCCGACATTCGTTCGGGCGTTCGACACGGCATCTCGCTTGGATCCCCGATCGCTATGTGGATCGAGAACAAAGACTTCGCCAACTGGACCGATGCGATGGCAATCGGCGCTGTAGACGATGATGTCGACAAGAAGGTCCACACAAAAATCGTCCCGGGTCACGCTGATTTTCCCGGAGCGCTGAAGTACGTCCAGCACGATCTCAGAAATGTACTCGAACGCGCTTCGGCCAGAGAGACGGCCGCTCGAGTGGCAGCAGGTTCCATCGCACGCCGCTTACTCGAAGAAATCGGGATATCGATTCACTCTCGCGCAGTCGCCACTGGTGATCAGGACGGCCGAGATGTCGCTACTGAAGATGTCGACTGGAACGTTGTTGAGGCCTCCGAAGTTCGGGCATCGGATTCAGGGGCAGATGAACGCTTCAAGGCCGCTATCGACAAGTCCAAGGTCGCTCGAACCACGATCGGCGGAGTATTTGAAGTAGTCGCGTTCGGTGTTCCGGTTGGACTTGGCAGTCATGTTCACTGGGATCGCAAACTCGATGCCCGGATTGCCCAAGCCATGATGAGCATTAACGCTGTGAAGGGCGTCGAGATCGGGACCGGTTTTGCGAACACACGTAAGCCGGGCAGGGAAGTGCAAGACGTTATTGAGCCAGACCCGTCTGACCCGCGCAGGTTCAGGCAGATTTCGAATCACGCTGGCGGCATTGAAGGTGGCATGTCGAACGGTAACCCGATCGTCGTGAACGTCGCCATCAAGCCAATCGCTACCATGACAAACCCGCTTCCGTCAGTCGATATCAACACCGGTGAAGTGGTCGAAGCGGCCTACAACCGAAGCGATATCTGCCAGGTGGCGCGAGCATGCCCGGTAGGGGAAGCGATGATGGCGCTTGTGCTAGTCGAAGCCATGCTCGAAAAGTTTGGCGGCGATTCGCTGGATGAAATCAAACGCAACTACGCTGGATTCATTGAATCGCACCAGAAGTTCGGCAACAGCTAGTCCGCATCTGAAGAAATCGATACCTTGACCGACAACTCCGGGCCCAAACCCAATATCTACCTCATCGGCCTATCTGGAACGGGGAAAACCCGATCCGGCCGTAGACTTGCGGAGATTCTCGAATGGCCATTCGTCGAGATGGATGGCGTGATCGAAGACAGGGCGGCGAAGTCGATTCCTCGAATATTTGTTGATGATGGCGAGGATTTCTTCCGCGATATGGAATCGCAGATTCTCGAAGAAGTCGCCAAACGCGGAGGTCGTGTCGTATCGACAGGCGGTGGAGTTCCAATTCGCCCTCAAAACAGGTCCGTTATGGAAGCATCGGGGTTGATCGTTCGACTTAGTGCCAGCCCTGAAGTGATTCATCAACGATTGGTCAGCTCCGCAACACCGAGAGGCCGCGCTGTGAGGCCGCTTCTTGGTGATGAAGCTCCCGTCGATAAAATCAGGAGCATGCTGAACGACCGGGAAGAGGCATACTCGGTTGCGAACATCACGGTAGATACTGAGAGAAAATCTCACGATCAGGTAGCTGAAACGATCGTCCAGGCGTGGAATGCCATCGGAATGGCAGAGTCTTAGATAAATGACCAACTCAGATCAAAATCTTGCGACCGTGGTCAATACCACCCAGGGCAGCTACCGGGTGATTGTTGGTCGTGACGTTGTCGACGATCTCGGCATCGAGCTTCAGAAGACAGGCCTTGAGGGGCGAGTCTTCCTTGTGGCCGACGAAGTGATGTTCCCAACCCCCATCCGACGGGCACAAGAGGCCCTGGAACGCGGCGGCTACGAAACCCACGTTCTTGCTTTAGAAATTGGTGAATCGAACAAGAACCTCGAAACAGTGCAGGTCGTCTACGAATGGCTTGCGGATCTTCGAGCCGAACGCAGAGACATCGTTGTGGGCATGGGCGGCGGTGTAACCGGAGATCTTGTCGGCTTCGCTGCTGCTACGTGGCTCCGTGGCGTTGCGGTGGTGCATGTTCCGACAAGCCTTGCCGCGATGGTCGATTCGTCGATCGGCGGTAAGACAGGTGTGAATATCCCTAAGGGCAAGAACCTGCTCGGTGCCTTCTGGCAGCCGAAACTGGTTCTACAGGACGTTGGGCATCTAAAAACGCTCCCGGCGCGTGAGATGGCAGCCGGTTGGGCCGAGGCCGTGAAACACGGCCTCATTCTGGATGCACAACTGCTGGACACTTTCGAACGGCTAGCATCGCAGATGATCGCACTCGAAGGCGAAGAGCCCGTTGCAGCCATTCGTCGAAGTGTTGCCATCAAAGGGGATATCGTCTCGGCCGACGAGTTTGAAACTGGTGATGATCGAATTCTCCTGAACTACGGTCACACCGTGGGGCATGCCATCGAAGCAGCTTCTGGATACGGCACCTACCTGCACGGCGAGGCAGTGGCGATCGGAATGATGGCCGCCGCGGGAATCGCGGAACGACTGGGCATGATCGACTCAGAGCTGGTTGAACGCCAGCGAAACGTGCTCAAAAGCTACAACCTGCCGACAACTGCTAAAGGGCTAACCGTAGACGCTCTAATCGAAGCCACGAAAAGCGATAAGAAGTCGCGGGGCGGAACAATCCGCTGGGTACTTCTCGAAGGCCCCGGCAAAGCGACCACGAGACGAGACGTGCCAGAAGACATCGTTCGAGAAGCCATCGCGAGCGTTCTTGACTAAATTCCCTCTAACAGGCTAGATCTCGACGATTAGCGTGCCGGCTCGCCAGTCAGGCAATTCTGCAACTATCTCGCCATCGGGTCCAAATAGCGCAGCCCAACCGGGGAAATCTTCGTCGAATGTAGCTCCGGCCTGAGTGCACACTGCAATACTCAACCCAAGCTCCCGGGCATGGCGACCATGTTTTTCGATGCACGACGTTCGCCACCAGTCGAACCCGCGCTGCCACGAATCGTCATCAGTTCTCCGAGGTTCGTACAGTTCCGGTGCCGACGGATGAAACACGATTTTCGCACCCGATTCAGACGCTGTAACGAATTCATCTGGAACAGAGTAG